>OGYI01000202.1_pt1 | contig 76283 bp, 61 predicted proteins | sample 1576521 | NCBI WGS metagenome assembly OGYI01 (sample SAMEA3541484, study PRJEB24748) | human gut metagenome | biome: human gut; feature: human-associated habitat; material: faeces | place: China | collected 2012
AAAACTTTTTAAACATTTTTCACTTTATTTCTTGACATTTCTTAGCTGGACTTTTCCGGTTCTTTTTTGCCTCTTATTGTTATGATATAATAGGAATGCTGAAAATAAATCTCATGATAAACATTGTTATAAAAGGAGGGGCTTATATGCTGTTATTAGGGCGTACACAAATGGTTGATACCTGCAGTTATGAAGAAAGTATACGGCGGCTGATGAAATGCGGCTTTGATGGGGTCGAGGCCGGGGTTTTCGACCGTGGCTTCCATGTAAGGGATGAATTTTTCTCCGACGGGTTCGGGCGGCGTATGAGAGATATTATGGAGTCATGCGGGGTTAAGGGCTATTCGGTCAGCGCACATGTGGACTTTACGGAATGCGAGGAAAAGTTCCGCCTTGTTTATGATGCCATTGCCGTCGCCGGGGAAATGGAAGCTCCGCTTCTTATTATTAATGGGGCCATAAAAAAAGAAACGGAAGCTTTTGAAAGGCAGTGGGAACGGCAAATCAGGGACTTAGGCAGACTCTGCCGGCGGGCGCAGGAAATAGGGATTCTGCTTGCGCTGGAATTCGAGCCCGGCTTCGTTATTGACTCTACGGATTTGATGCTCCGGGCCTTTTCGGAAGTCGGCTCCCCTGTTTTAAAGGCCAATCTGGATATCGGGCATGTGTTTCTGTGCGATCCGGATCCGATGGATGCCATTGCACGCTGTAAGGGGCTGATCGCCCACGCGCATCTGGAAAATATGAAAACAGGGGTCCATAATCATCTCGTTCCTTATGAGGGGGATATGGATTTACCCGCCTATATCTCCGCCCTTCGGGATGCCGGTTTTGACGGTATGGCATCTTTTGATGCTTATCAGTACGATTATGAGGCGGTGGCTGAAAAGACAATTGCCTATTTTAAAGGAATTTTCTGATTGTCTTCGCCCGCTTTTATTCCTTCCGAAGATATTGTTTTATGTATCTCACATCGGAAAGAAGCATGCCTGTGCCCTCTGTCTTACTGCGCGCTTTTTTATAGTCCGTCTCTGAGACGATCCAGCCTGCAAATCCGTTTTTCTGCATTTCCTCCAGGACACGGCCGACACCTCCAAAGCAGTTGTTTTCCGAAAGGATCTGGGGATACCCATTGGCAGGATTGGAATTTTTCAGGTGGGCATGTCGGAATTTATCCGCAAACCTGCTGTAGATATAGGCCGGATCCATTTCCTTGAGGGACAGGTTTTCGTTGTCAAAGAGCATGTAAAAGGCAGGAGAATCCACCTTTTCCAGGATATATTCATATTCCGGAACGGACAAAACCGCTTCATGGCCAATTTCCACCTGATACTGCATTCCCAGCTCACAGGCGTACTGCAGGCACACAATGGTCTGCTCCAGTTCTTCCTTATTCTGTATTTCTCCGTCCACAAAGCTGGGAAGGTGCATGGCTGCGGCTCCCATCCGGGATGCCGCGGCCGCGGCTGTCCGCAGAATATTTTTGACTTCCTCCCATTTTTCTTTCCGGTTCATGCCCACCTCACAGAGGGTGTTTACCCCGAGGATGGAAAGGGCGATACCGTACTTTTCGGAAAGCTCCGACCAGGTCCGGCACCATCTGTGCATACCGGCTTCGGTACGGCAGGCGTCATAGTCAAAGCCGGGGCTGATTGTATCGAGTCCCTGTTCTTTAGCCCATCTGAATAATTCTTCCCCTTCGAAGGGGATCGTCCACGATGAAACTCCTATTCCTTTCAATTTATGTCCTCCTTTCGTATCTCCTCAAGCAATTTGGCACACGCCAGCGTGAGCTGATGGGAGACGGTCTCCACTTCCCTGTCTCCCCGTAAAAAGGCATCCCGGAAAGCTTCTATTTCATAGACAAAGCCGTTTTCCTGAGAGTCAGTCACCGTTTCCAGCAGTTCCTCCCCGGCATTGTATAATTTTGCTTCGTGGCAGTTCCAGAACTGGGGCAGGTGAATCATGCCGGCATCCCCGTATAAATGGGCGGAATCCTCCGATTTACCCTGTATCCCGAACATACAGTTTGCCACCGTTTTATCTGGGAAGCCCAGAAGCGCCGCACCCATCTCATCCACACCGGTCTCTCCCACATACAGCTTTGACCGGCAGGAATCGGGCAGCTGTCCTGTCATGCTCAGGGAAAAGGCAAGGCAGTAAATTCCCACATCGAAAGCCGCTCCGCCGCCGTGAGATGCGGAAAAAAGACGGCTTTCCGGATCCGCAGGAGCATAAAAGGAAAAGCTGCTGTCCAGATATTTGAGCCTTCCAATCCGTCCCTCCTTCACCCAGTTACGCACCGCGCAGACACAGGGAAGGAAAAGTGTCCATATACCTTCCATTAAAAGAAGGCCTTTTTCTTCGGCCAGACGGATCAGCTCTTCCGTCTGGGACACAGTAACACAGAAAGGCTTTTCACATAAAACGGCTTTTCCGGCTTCCAGGCATTTCCTGGCGGTTTCATAGTGCAGGGAATTGATGACGGAAATATAGACGGCGTCTATCTCCGGAAGAGCAAGCAGCTCCTCATAGCTTCCGCACACTTTTTCCACCTTGAATTCCGCTGCGAATGCGTCCGCCCTCTCCCTGCTGCCGGACGCCACCGCCAGCAGCTTTACGCCTTCCGTCCGGCTGCATGCATCCGCAAATTTCCTGGCAATCGATCCAGGGCCCAATAATCCAAAATTCATACTTTTTTCCTTCTTTCTTTGCCGAAACAACAGCAATATATGGTGTATTCCTTAAGTTACAAACTGCTACTATGATAATACCACAGAATAGAAGGGAGAACCAATATTGTACAAAAAATATCTTTTCCTCTAAATACGGCAGTGTAATACACAGCATCCTCCAAACTTTACAAAAACGATGCCAAACCTGACATTTACCGGGGCGAAATCCCCGGCCTTTTTCTGTAGACTGATATACAGGAAACAAGATATCAAACACTGCATTACAGAAAAGGAGAACAGCCATGCTGCAGGTACAACATTTAACCAAAAGCTATAAGACAGGGACACAGCTTTATCCGGTATTAAAAGATATTTCATTTGAGGTGAAGAAAGGAGAATTCGTGGCGGTTATGGGACCGTCCGGGAGCGGCAAAACCACTCTGCTTAACTGTATATCCTGCTTCATCCCCCATGATGAAGGGAAAATCCTTCTAGGCGACCAGGATATCTCCGGCCTGAAGGAGGATGAACTTGCCAGGGTGAGGAACGAAAAGCTGGGCTTCGTTTTTCAGGATTTCATGCTGCTGGACGGACTCACTGTTTTTGAAAATATCTGCCTGCCTCAGATCATCGCAGAAAAGCCGGCTGCCCAGATGGAAGCAAAGGCCGGAAACTTCTGTCACATATTCGGTATCGATAAAATTATGGACAAATACCCTGCCATGATTTCCGGCGGCGAGAAACAGCGGACCGCGGTGGCAAGAGCGCTGATGAACCAGCCCTATATGATATTGGCCGATGAGCCCACGGGAAACCTGGACAGCAAGTCCTGCCGGGCGGTCATCGACTCTTTTCTGCAGGCAAAAAAGGAATTGGAAGCCACCGTATTCATGGTTACCCATGACACCTTTGCCGCTTCCTTCTGTGACAGGGTCATTGTGCTTAAAGACGGATGCATCTATCGGGAACTGATCCGCAGCCAGACAAGGCGTGAATTCATGGACGTGCTGCTCGATACGATCCGGGAACTGGGGGAAGACGATGACAATGAATAAGATTATGGCAAAGCTGCGCAAAAACAGCAAAGGACAGTATACACTCCTGGGTGTCTGTATTTTCCTGTCCGTACTCATGGTGTCCGCCTTTGCGTTTTTATACTTTTCTCCCACAGTACAGGAACTCCTGCCAACCGGCGGAGATACAAGAAAACTGTCATGGCTGCTCTTTTTTGTAACAGCGGCAGGCTGTACCATCTTCACTATATACGGCGCGGATCTGTTTTTCAAAAATAAGAGCAGGGAATTCGGTGTGTTCCTCGCCCTTGGCGAACAGAAACGGAAACTGGAGGTGCAGCTGTTCAGGGAAGTTGCCCTGATCCTCCTGAAATATGTGTTTCTCGGAATCCTGGCTGCCATACCCGTTTCCTGGCTGATCTGGAAAGCCTTTTCCAAAATGCTGATCGGCGCGGATCAGATGCGTTACCGTTTCACCCCGCTGGGGATCGCTGCCGGACTTCTTTTCACGGCCTTTCTGATATTGTGTATCGGAGCAGCCGGCATCCGCTTTGTGAAACGTACCAATATCATGGATATCCTCAATGACCGGCGTAAGACGGAAATGGTGAAGGAAATCAAGCCCTGGACAGGGAAATTGGGACTGCTTCTTATTATAATCGGACTTTTACTGGCTATGGCGGTTCCTCAGCTGTCCGCCCACCTCTTCCTGCAGCTGATGCCCCCTGTCTGGAATCTTACCTGGCTGATTTCCCTGGCAGGCCTGTACCTTTTTCTTCTGAGCGCAGTGGCCCATTCCGGTATCGGGAAGAAAAGGGAAACCTATTATAAAAATATTATTTCCACTAACCTCATGCGTTTTACAGCCAGACAGACTACCAGAAACATGTGTGTCATTGCTCTTTTGATCTTCGTCATCCTGATTTCCGCCTTCTGGGGGATCATGTACTATGTCTCCGCATTTATCAACGGGGACAATGCGCCTGTGGACTACTCCCTGCATTATCCTGCTGCCGAATCACAGCTGACCAAAGCTGAAATCGAAGGGCTTGCCGATGAATATGGGGTGGATATTACCCTTTATGAGGAGACAAGGGCTCTGGAACTCATCATCCGTCATGTCAGCAGGGATTATGATGATAACGGGAAATATTTTGATATAGAAACGGAAAAACTGGCTTCTTTTGTTTCCGCTTCTGATTTCACGCGTATTTCCGGTATCTCTGTGACACTTTCTTCCGGGGAATACCGGACAGTTGTCGGCAGCAATTATCAGCGTACCATCTGGGTAGGTCCTGATTGTCTGCAGGCTGTCACCAATCCGGTTACCGGCGACTCCTTCAGCCCGGTATTTCAGGGAACGACTGCATTTGAAAACCTGGCCCTCATGAGCGATCCCTTCGTCTTCATCATTTCCGATGAGGATTACCTGAGGTTCAGTTCCGGCCTGGATGAAGCATGGATGGAAAATATGGTGTTTTTTAACGTGAAAGATGTCTATTCCACCTACGCCTTTGCCCATGCCCTGCAGGATGCGTTTATCGGACGTGCGACAGCTCTTTCCGATCATCTTAGTTTATATGATGCCCATGAGGAAAAGCTGGCTGCAGAGGCAGGAAAAAGCTACAGCTATTCCGGTTCCTGCGGTTTGTTTGATGAATCCGGTTTTCAGACGGGTTCATGGAAATATGCCCCTTTTATTAAGGTTTTAACAAAACAGGACGCCATGCAGCTGGTAGCTGTCTTTGTACTGCTTTCCATATATATATCCATCCTGTCCCTGACCGCCTGCTCGGTCATGAGCTATGTACGAAGCCTGACCGTCGCCCTGGATAATAAAAACATGTTTGCGGATCTTCGCAGGCTGGGCGCCGCAAAAGCCTACACGGAGCGGGTTCTTAGAATACAGCTTAAGAAAATATATCTTTTCCCCACAGCCGCCGGCTGTATTATCGGAATTCTGTTTGCCGCACTGCTTACATTTTTCAATGATATGAGGATAGATGTATTTGAATTAAATATGCTGGGAGTGGTGGGTATCCTGATTGTTGTGATATCGGCGGTCATGTATATTATGTACCGGGTATCCCTGAAAAAAGCGGAAGCGATTGCTGAACTATAGTTAAAAGAATGACAGCCCCGGCGCGGTTTGCCGGGGCTGCTGCTTTGTAATTATGTAATTTTTGTTCTTCACAGGGTTGAAATTTTCTTTTTTACCCTATAATAAAATGGCCTGCAATCCCGATCAGAGTCCCTAAAACTGCGGACATGACCACCATGGGCGGAACAGATTTTTTATCCTGTCCCGCCACTATGATAATCACAGGGAGGGCAAGGGCAAATCCGATGACTCCGCCCTTCAGCCACCAGGGCATCCCGAACAGTTCCGTGTTCAGGATGATGAACGGCAGGATGAAGTAGAAAACAAAGGCTGAAACAATGGAAAAACGATCCAGCTTCATTTTTATCATCGGCAGTACATCAATGGCACCCGCGATAATTCCGATCAGACAAGTCAGTAAAATTCCTTTCATAACAACTTTCTCCTTTTTCTGCGTTTTTTATTTAGACGCCGGAAGGGAAAGATTGTGACAAACTTTTTTTCATGCTATAATGAACCGACTTAATGATATCGATAAGAGGTACATAATAATGGGAAAAACACAATTGGAAATATGCTTTGACAGCAATAAACTTATTCTTACGGAAGGCGCCGTAGGGCAAAGAATGGAACATGAATTTTCACTTAAGCCTGATGCCGATATTATGTATGCTTCTCTTATTTATTCCGCTGAAGGGCGCGACGCTTTGGCGGCAATCTATCGGAGCTATCTGCAGGCAGCAGAGGATTACAGGCTTCCCATCCTGCTCATGACAAATACGAGACGGGCCAATAAGGACAGGGTTCTGCGCTCTGAATACCGGGATAAAAATATGATGCGTGATTATGCCTGTTTTCTTCGTGAACTGGCATCCGGCTATACGTGTCCGGTTTTTATCGGCGGAATGATGGGGTGCAAAGGGGATGCGTACAGCGGCTCAGAGGGGTTAAGCACCGATGAAGCGATAGAATATCATTCCTGGCAGAGGAATATGTTTGACACAGACAGTATTGATTTTCTCTTTGCCGGTATCATGCCCGCATTGCCGGAGGCTCTCGGAATGGCTGAAGTCATGGAGGAATCAAAGCTTCCGTATATTATCAGCCTTATGATTAACGAACATGGCACACTGCTTGACGGGAATACAATTCATGAGGCTATTTCTGTGATTGATACGCATACTGAGGCAAATCCGCTGTGCTATATGACAAACTGTGTACACCCGGCCATTCTCAGAAGCGCGCTGTCACAGCCGGAAAACAGAACGGAGGCAGTGAGGGCGCGCTTCTGCGGCATACAGGCTAATGCGGCATGTCTTTCTTTGCAGGAGCTTGATAACAGCTGTGCCTTAAAGACTTCTGATGCGAAAGAACTGGCAGAGGAATTTCGGCTGCTGCACAGGGATTTTCCTTTGAAAATTTATGGAGGGTGCTGCGGTACGGATGAATCACATATTCGTGAAATGATTAAAGTTCTTCAATAGGGAGGAGTTATATCCAGCTTTCCCTGTTCTCCCTCACGAACTCCTGAAACGAACGGGCCTTCCTTCCGGTAATCTTCTCAAAATCATCCGTAACCGTTTTGGCCATCCCCATACGGGTCAGCCGATAGAGCATATTCATGACCTTGCTGTATTCCTCATCCAGCCCGCGGATATGCGTCCAGTAATACAGGGCTTTTCCCGGGGAAACCTCTGTATAGGTGATTTTCCGTCCCAGCTCCTGCGAAAGGATTTCTGCCGCTTTATAGTAATCGATAGCCTCCGGCCCGGTGATCTCATAGGCCTTTTCCTCATGTCCTTCGGGCCGTGAAAGAACCATGCCGGAAATATCACCGATATCCCTGGCATCAATAAATCCGGTCAGGGACTTTCCCGCCGGGACTACGATACGGTCAAAATATTTGATTTCAAAAGCATGTACGCCGCTCAGGTTCTGCATAAAAAAGCCGGGCCGCATAAAACAATAGGGCAGGCCTGTATGAATCATATATTTTTCTATTTTATGGTGAGGGGGCATGGGATTTTTCTCCGCTCCCTGCAAAGACAGAAATACCACAAGGCGGATATCTCCTTTTTTCTTTACTGTGTCAAGAAACGGATACAATTCTTCCGGATTTCCCATTTGAGGGGGCCTCATGAGAAAGACGCGGTCGGTTTCCTTCAGAGCGCCGTCAAAGGTCTCAGGACGCTGAAAGTCAAATTCACAGTATTCCGCCGCATTGCCAAACAGCTTTGTGACCTTATCCTTATTTTTGCTTGCGGCTTTCACTTCTTCCCCTGCCCCCAGCAGGTATTCCGCTGTGTATCTTCCCACATTTCCGGTGGCTCCCGTAATCAGTATTTTACCCATTTTTTCTGTCCTCCTCCTTTTGAATAACGGCATTTGCCTGTGCGAGCAGACGAATCATATCTTCAAAGGCTTCCTCCCCCATGGATTCCTGCAGGATAGTCATTGTATACAAATAGTCGCCGTATGTCTCGGTGACTAAATCCACTGCCTTCTGTTCCGGGATAAGAAGGAAGCTCCGTCTGTCATGGGACTGGGGTTCCTTTCTCAAATAGCCCTTTGCCGTCAGCGTCTTGACCATTGCCGTGATCACGGGTTTGCTTACCCGGAAAAACTGGGCCGCTTCCACAGATGAGAGGCGTTCTTTCGATGTGACCAGAAGAATCAGAAGCCCCATCTCACTGGAGCGGATCGGCAGTTCTTTTTTTACCCGCTGGTTAAGACGGCAAAACAGGGAAACAGTCTCTGCTGCTTCGATTTTGATATCCTTCAAAATAGTTCCTCCTGAATAGTTAGCCTGATTAACCATCATTATAGTTAGTCAGACTAACTATGTCAACTATTTAATTGTAACTTCCATTATCTACCGTACTTTTTCCGCATATTAAAGGCAGGAGCTTTGACAGCCCCTGCCTTTTACGTTTCCTTGCTTCTTATTCTGTTACGGATAACTCCTGATTATAAATAGCGCTCCAGCTTCGTGCAGAGCTGCTCTTCTATATCTGTCAGTTCCTTACAGAGCCTTTTTGCGGAAGAATCCGCCTGTTCGTATTCATTCAAATATTTATTGAGTGATTTTATCCCCATATTACAGCCGTCTGTAATAAGATCCGCTACTGTGGCATCGCTGTTATCCATCCCCAGCTTCATATTTGTTTTTAACCATGACATCCCCTTTGCCATGGGGGACGGATCTTTTTCATCCGTATCACAGCGGTCCAGCAGGGAATGAATTTCGTTCCCCAGTTTCTCATGATGCTTTTTGCTTTCCTGGAGCAAATGCTTCATGTCAGAATCACAAACCTTCTCCAGAACCTCATCTATTGAAGTTACCGCCATCTTCGCGCCGGCGTCGCATTCCTGCAGAAGCTTCCGCGTATCTGAATTTTCCATTGCCGTTATACCTCTCTTTTTTCTTTAGTATTTCGGATATATGGAATATTATGTATGTTGTGTCAGATATTTTTTGACTCTGTAAGATACTTACTCAGATATTCTCCTGTATAGGATGCCCCTTTACTTTATCCAACGGATCCCGACAGGGAAACCGTGTCCGGTTTCAACTGATAATGTTCTCTTACCTTTGCTTCCGCTTCAGCCATGATTTCCGGATGCTCCTTCAGGAATATTTTGGCGGCATCGCGTCCCTGGGCGATCCGGCTGCCCTGATACGAATACCAGGAACCGCTTTTTCCCACCACATCAATATCCGCCGCCAGATCCAGAATATCCCCTTCCCGGGAAATACCCGTGCCGTATATAATATCAAACTCGGCTTCCTTAAAGGGTGGGGCAATCTTGTTTTTTACCACTTTGACACGGGTTCTGTTTCCAATTCTTTCCCCGCCGCTTTTGATCATATCTATACGGCGCACATCCAGCCGGACGGAAGCATAAAATTTCAGGGCACGGCCGCCGGTGGTCGTTTCGGGATTACCGAACATAATCCCGATTTTTTCCCTCAGCTGGTTAATAAAAACCACTATACACCGGGATTTGCTCACCACAGGAGTCAGCTTGCGCAGCGCCTGGGACATGAGCCTTGCCTGAAGTCCGATGTGGCTGTCCCCCATCTCCCCATCGATTTCCGCTTTGGGCACCAGCGCTGCCACCGAATCAATGATTATGATATCAATAGCTCCGGATCGCACCAGCATCTCCGCTATTTCCAACGCCTGTTCTCCCGTATCAGGCTGGGATATGTAAAGCTCATCAATATCCACGCCGATCCCGGCGGCATATTTGGGATCCAGCGCATGCTCCGCGTCAATGAATGCCGCGATACCACCTCTTTTCTGCACCTCTGCCGCCATATGAAGGGAAACCGTAGTTTTACCGCTGGACTCCGGTCCGTAGATTTCCACCACTCTGCCCCGCGGCACGCCGCCAAGCCCCAGCGCAATATCCAGGCTCAGCGCCCCCGTGGGAACCACCTCCACCTCTCCGAAAGCGGATGTGTCTCCCAGACGCATCACCGCTCCGCGGCCGAAATCCTTTTCAATCTGCATAACCGCCGCATCCAATGCCTTTTTCTTGTTTTCATCCATATGATTTTTACCTGTCCTGTTGTTTTCTGTTTATTTTAACAGGTTCAGGGACGTTTCATAAGCGTTAATTTATCATATAGAGAGCAAGTTTGGTTATTTTGTCGTATATATGGTATTTTTTATTTGTGCAATATTATCATAATTATGATCTTGTTTTTAATAAGAAAGGTAAATAAGAAAAACCTGTCTGTTATTAAAAACCCCCCTATACCAGTTCATGCATAACCACAGAAATTTCAGCCGATCCATCGCAGGAAAAACGGATATCCCGTGCGCAGAGCGGTGTATAGATCAGGGATGTCATCGCCTGTTCTCCGTCGTTTGCAAAGACTTCCAGCGTAAATTTATCCATCAGGATCCGCAGGGATATTTTTCCATCGTGCTCTTCTGTAACCATACTTCTTGTGCTGATCAAATCATGAACCAGCCCTGAATAGGTTCTGTCCGTGGTAAGGGTTCCTTTTTCTCTGTCATAGATAAGGGAAGTCCTGTTTTCCGAATCCGCAGCCAGTATTATTTCAAAAGAACGGTAATCACTGCCTGTACATTCAACGGTCATATCAAATATGCGTCCGTGAATTCCATCCAGCATCTTTTCTCCGGCCTGATTTTCAAGTTTCACCGCTTTATGGACAATTTCCTTTTTCCAGTATGCTTCCAGTTCCCTGATCGGCTTCTGGATTAATTTGTTTCCCTTAAAAGACAGCTCCCTGGGTATTGTCATCACTCCCGACCACGTGGAATCCTCCGGTGTCAGGTAATTATCCCAGCTTTGCATCCAGGCGATCATAACTCTTCTTCCATCAGCCGTTTCCACGGTCTGCGGCGCATAAAAGTCCAGTCCGTAATCTATGGATCCGGCTTCTTCACGCAGGAACTGTTTGGCTTCCCTATCAAAGGTTCCCACAAAATAGATGGAATTATTGCCATTATGGAATTCCAGCCCTTCCGCTCTCATAAATTGAGGGGACACAATCAGCACCTGTTTTTCTTCCAGTGTAAAAAAGTCCGGGCATTCCCACATTTTCCCATACCTGTTATTGCAGCGATCGATAATTCCTTCCCATTTCCAGGTTTCGGTATCCCCGGAAGAGAATAAAGCAATCTGCCCGCTGTCATCCGCATTTCTGCTGCCTATACAAGAGTAAAAGGTATTCCCTTCTTTCCATATCCGCGGATCCCTGAAATCTATGGAAGAGCTTCCCTCCGGAAGCACATCTGCCGTAATCACCGGATTCTGCTGTATTTTGGTATAGTTCAGGCCGTCACCGACAGCAATGCTCTGTGTCTGTCTGATTACGCGTGCCCCGTCTTCTGTTTCCTGCTCCCGGACGCTTGTATACATGAGAATATGCTTTCCCTCATGTTCCACTGCGGATCCGGAAAAACAGCCCTGCCCGTCATAATCCGTGTCCGGGGCCAACGCACAGGGAAGCTGTTCCCATTTGACAAAATCCTTCGTTTTGCAGTGTCCCCAGTGCATGGGCCCCCATTGGGTACTGTATGGATGGTACTGATAAAACAGGTGGTATTCTCCCTGATACAGGGAAAAACCATTCGGGTCATTCATCCATCCCACAGGAGGCGTCACATGAAAAGCCGGACGATTTTCCGCGTTCTGCGGTTCTGCTTTTTCCTGTTCGTACTTTCTTGCACGGGTGAGTTTATCTTCTTTTTCATTCTGTTGTTTTTCAATCATTCTTCATTTTCCTTTCTTTCTGCGGACATTGTGACTGATTCAAATATGGCCTTACCAAAAGAGAACAATCCAAGATTTCCATCCTCCAGGTCATACCTACGAAAGCTCAGGGCGGCCTCCTCATTCACATAAGCTGTTCCGATATTGCCCTCGGCTATTATTTCCAGATGATACCGGCCGTCCTCCGCATGCCTAACGGGTGTCTCCAGTTCCACATCATATGGGAATGTTTTGCCGCCTTCTTCCGACATTCTAATCCAGGAACGCATTACCAGTCTCTCTCTATTCGGTTCCACGTACAGATAATAGCCTTCCTTCATCTCTTTTTTCACATGTAAGATAACCCCTGCCTGCTGTGCATCCTGTACTTTCAGCTCCACACGGATCCTGTATCTCTCAGGAAGCTGCTGCATCAGCATCATCTGCTGTTCGGCAGTTTTCACTGCGGCAAAACCGCCTTCCTGCTCTTTCCAGCCATCCGTAACAGGGATAAAGCAGTTGCTGACCGGCTGTACAAACAGTTCTCTCTTCCCTTTCGGCAGTGTCAGTCCCAAATCTCCATCCGGCTGCTGCACCAGCTGATGAATCACCATTTCCCCTCCCCAATCCCAGGTACGGTAATCCTGTGCTTTCATTTCATCCGGCCAAAATCCAAAAAGATTTTCTTCTTTTGTGGGATTCCATCCGAAAAGATATCTTTCCTTTTCATTTCCCGCCGTCTTCGCGGCATAAAAAGCCCTGGCATCCAGCCTGTGATTATCAGGTATCCGCCATTCGGACTCGCCTGCCCGGCACTTTATATAATAATTCCCAAACAGATTCGTATAGCCGGAAAAAACAAGATAGTACCAGTCTCCCATACGGAACACATCCGGACATTCACATGCACCGTTAAACCGCCTGGGATAATACACCGGTTCCCTGTATTCCCAGTGCTTCAAATCCTTTGAAACACATAATCCCACACAGCCGGTCTGGCTGTGAGTGTCATTTGCCCTTGCAGCAAGAAACATCCAGTATTCCTGAAGCTCCTCTCTGTATACAATACGGGGATCTCTCCAGTCCGGCCCCTGATAAATATTCCCGTCCGGCCCGAAGGTATCCTCCTCCAAATAATCCCAATGATCCAAGCTGCCGTCCCTGCTGACATAATGGGTAACAAACTGTTTACCATCAGGAAATATACAGGCAAAAAGATGCCATTTCCCATCATGAAAAATCAAATCACCGGTTCCACCCTGTACATGGATCGGTACTTCTTCACTCATATGTATCAAATCCATGCTCTCCATCCGGTGCCAGCCATGAACAACGCCCTCTTCCCGGGGATTTTTCCATCCTTTCAGATAAAATAACTGATATTTCCCATCTATATATTTGGGAATGACATCTCCTGTCCGCGCTCCCTGCGCACAATAAAAAAGCTTTTTGTTCATTCCGGATCCTCCCTGTATTCTCCATATGCGGTATCCATTTCCCACACTTCCAGCTTCGTTATTCTCTCCATCCCCTCCGACACTCTGACTGTCCTTTCCGTTCCCCGGATATAATTGCGCAGAGACATGGACTTTTGTTCATTCAGATAGACTTCAATCATGGAATGATCCAAGAAATATTCCATCCGTATTTCTCCGCCATCCAATGCAACCAAGTCCTCTGTTCCTCTGTATTTTCCCATGCAGATCTGCTTTTCATCCTCTGCTTCCAAACGTCCTGTTTTTCTGTCATAATGTACTTTAATCCTTTGCTCTTCACAGCAGGTTACGATACCGGCTTCATCGCAGTCTGTACAAAGAAGCATCCAAAGCCGGTTCCCTTTTATCAATGCCAGCTGCCGGTTCGCTTCTCCGGAAGAAACATCGGCAAGCTCCAACAGCTTCTTCTTTTTCAGCGTATAAATTTCCCTGATGGGTTTCAGCCTGAGTTTTCCTTCCGCTATGGAAAGCTCCAGCGGCAGCCCTCCGTTATGTGCCCAGCCGGAATAAAATTCCTCTTCTCCCTTCCGTTTTCCCTGTGCAATCGTAAATAATACACTTCGTTTATCCGGTGTCACAAATCCGCTCGGCCCTGTGAAGGTTCCATTTCCCAGATCCAATAGCATCGCTTTCTCATGAAATTTATGAAAGCTTTTCTCTTCACTGTTCCAGTGCCCCAGAAAATAATACGTTTCAACTGCCGCATTTTCTATCTGGCATGCGCAAAGAAGCAGGATATGACAATATATGTTACCGTTGGCATCCCTTAAGGGAAGCAATACCGGCAGTTCCCATACATGGCCCAGTTCTTCATTTTTCTCATATTCGTAATCCAGCAGGAAGCCATGGGATGTCCAATCCACCCCATCCCCGGAAGAATACAATATGGCATTTCCGCCGCCGTTATTTTCGTCTCCCGTACCCACAAGCATAAAATAGGTGTCATTTTCAATCCAGACAAAAGGATCCCTGAATTCTCCCATCCACCCCTCCGTCTGTTCCTGTACCGGACTGTCCTGCTTATGCCAGCGTGTCAATTCCATATCCTCCGCATCAGATACTGCCATAGCTGCCGACTGATTCGGAAATTTCCCATTGTTACCTGCCGTATAATAAATTCTGGGAAGTCCGTTTTTATCTATAAGAGCACTTCCTGACCAGCAGCCGTCCGGATCCAGGGTTCCCTCCTCAGTCTCTAAAGCCAGCGGCAAATCTCTCCAGTGAACCATGTCCGTACTGATCATATGTCCCCACTGGATGTGATTCCAAATAGGAGCATGGACATTTGCCTGATAGAAAATATGATAATTCCCCTTATAATAAACGGGGGCATGAGGCTCATTCATCCACTTCCCGGGTGCAATTAAATGATACGCAGGCCGCTGTATGTCGTTTTTCCAGGCCGCACGGTTTATGGACAGAGGAGCTTCCTTCTGCCCGCAGGGATATTGGGCATGAAGCCTTTCCGCTTCCGCGAAGGAAAGGCAGTAATCATGAACTAAAATACCTTTCATCCAACCGCAAAAAACACCGATTTTCCTCTCCTCATATGTACTGTCAGCCATATATTTTCCCAGACAAAGCTTCCCTTCCGGCCAATCAAGCCGCATATGCCTAGGGAATTGTCTGCGGTTAGAAAGGATCCCGTTAATATAAAGATCACACCACCCCGCATCTTTCCGAAAAATAACCGAAATCATATTCCATGCATTTTTTTCTGTATGTTTATTAATGGAAGAAAAGAAAAAGATATCACGGCCGTTTCCAAAACCCACCTCGATTTTTCCATGCTTCATCAATTTGATATACAGCCCTTTTCTCTCCGCTTCATTGAAACAGGAAAAAATACCGTCTCCCTGATCCGAATATTCCTGGGGCACAAGACAAAAACTGAGGGTAAAATTATCTGCTGCTTTTACCGGATCCATTACTCCCTCAAACCAGGTTGAATATCCGTCAAACTGAAAGGCCTCCTCACTGCATATGCATTCCCTGTTCTCAAATTTAGTGCCTTCATTTAATTCAAGCCGGATAAGCTCATTCCTGTCATGGCAGATAATCCGGTCATCTGCTTCTCTTTCAAAGGTTAAACAAATCATTCCCTTCTTCCTTTCAGAATTCATGTAATATTCCCAATTTATTCTCTATACTTTTCACAAAAGGACCTTCTTCCACACCCCTGTTGAATTTTTCTTCAGTTCTCTGCAATGCCCTGTATTTTCCTGCCGCATGATCAGAGACGGCAAAACAGTCCACACGCCGTACGTTTTTCAGGTTTTTCAGCAGCTTCTTCCTTTCCGAGATTTCTTTATCTGTATCACTCACTCCATTAATCAAAGGCATCCTGATTATGACCGGAACATTTCGTTCAGATAATCGGTATAAATTATCCAAACCTCTTTTTCCATCCGTTCCGGTATAGTAAAGCTGGCTGTCATTCTCCATAAACTTAACATCAACTAAAAATAAATCTGTCCAGGGAAGTATCTTTTCCACTCGTTTCCACTCCACATTCAATGTCGTATCCAGGCATACGGAAATATGATTTTCTTTGCAAAGAGGAAGAAACTCCGTCAGGAAATCATCCTGAAGCAAAGGCTCCCCGCCGGAACATGTCACACCGCCCTGCGAACCATAAAAATCCCTGTCCTTCATTACCTGGCACAGGACTTCTTCCGCTGTCATTTCCCGGCCGCACAGCTTTATGGCTTCTGCCGGGCAAATCCGGCTGCAGGCTTCTCTTCCCGGACATCCCGCGCAAAGCGACAGATCTATCCTGTGTTTTCCACTCTCCATGCTATGTGCGTTTTTCCGGCACAGCGGCATACATTCTCCACAATTTATACAGCGGTTCTCATAGAACAGCAGCTCCGGTTCCCTTCGCTGTGATTCCGGATTATGGCACCATCTGCACGCCATATGGCAGCCTTTGAAAAATACAGTCGTTCGGATCCCCGGCCCGTCGTGGATAGAATAGCGCTGAATATCCATTATTATTGCTGATTTCATATTTTCAGTTAACCCTCTTAATAATATGATCCTGTAATTCCTCATCCAGCTCCACAAACCGGGCATTAAAGCCCCATACCCGCACTATCAAACCGCGGTGTTTCTCCGGATTTTTCTTCGCGTCCATCAATTCTTCCCTGTCATACATTGATATATTGAGTACAGGGACAGACGCTTTTTCAGCAGCCTCCATCAACTGCCTTATAACCTGCATGCTGTCTGCTCCCAGGACGAATCCACTCTTGTCCAGGGTCAGATGCAGAGGCGAAGAAGCGTAACCTTCCGCCAAAGGAAGCCTTTTTGCCGATTCCACGATTGCCGTCGGTCCCTTCTGAGCAGCTCCCGGCGTGGGAGAACAGTGTTCGCCGATCGGATCCCGGAATCTTCTTCCATCAGGAGTTGCACCTGTTATATTGGCAATGATTTTAAAATCTATATTATACAGCCCCGGCCAGATCCGCTTACCGCTCCTGCTTTTGTATGCTGCCACCTGATCCAGAAACTTCCTGGCAATAAGAGCCGCCAATTCATCCACGCGTTCTTCTCCATTTCCATATTTCGGTGCATGGAGCAATCTCTGACGCAGCGGTTCATATCCTTCATAATCCGCCTCCATGGCCGCTTTAAGCTGGTCAAGGGTACAATATCCTTTTTCAAACACACAGTATTCCACTGCCCGGAGGCAGTCTGCCGTTGTGGTCACCGTCCCTGAGAGCAGCTGATAATTAGGTATCGTAAAACCTCCTCCCCTTAATGGATCCTTTCCTGTTATCAGACATTCTTTAAACGTACCGCCCACTAACGGGGAAGTAAGCGTATCGTTTTCATCTTCTTCTATCTTCCGATCAATCTTTTTTATCCATTCTCCCACCTGAAATTCCTGCTGTCTGAAAAAAGCAGATAAGAAATCTTCAAAACAGCTCATCCGGGCTGATTCCCCTGATCGGAATCCTGTTTTCAAACCTGTATGCGGAATAAAAGAAGGCCCATACCTGCTGTTCTTTTTCATTTCCACCGGATGCACAAAAGGATTTTCCTCTCCATTAAAGAAAGTAAGCTCCACTGTTTTCACCATTTCATGCTGCCAGAAGGATATGGCGCTTCTTCCGTCAATTACCGTTTCCGTACAGCCGTCGTTCGCATACCGGCAGGCATCTTTACGGCTTATCCCCGCACGTTCCATAGAGGGTATAATAAAGTCGTCAAAATAAAGAGTCGGCTGTCCTTTTCCTTCTGCGATAACTCGAATGCAGGTTTCCTTCAGTTTCTCCGGCGTATTTTTATGTATGCGCACGTTCAAATGCGGTTCCGCGTCGCCGGTCTGTTCATAGGCCTCCAGGAAAAGGTAGGTAAGCTCATTGGTCTCATCCTTTCCTTCCTCATTCTTACCGGACAGCATCAGATTTCTGAGCGTATCTCCTGCGGACATCTTATTCAGCTTCTCATAAAACTGAATGGTGGCCGCCAGCGCCTCCTCCCGTTTCCAGGTATGATTTTCCGCTTCCGCGGCATAAAACGGATAAAGCTTCTGATCCAGCCTTCCGATACAGCCTCCTCCGAATCCCCCTCTGAGCAGATACAGGAACCAGAACAGCTGTAATGCCTCCATAAAGGTTTCAGGTCTGCTCTGTGTCAGTTTTCTGCAAATATCGGCAATCCTGAGCAATCTGTCCCTGTTTTCCTTATCGTTCTCGTTCTCTGCCAGCTGCCCGGCTTTCGCCGCATGCTTTTGGATGAAACAATGCACTTCCTTATAAACCAGATAGATACCATGCCTGTACGCAGCAGTTTCTTCCGTATCAGAGGGCTGCTTTTTTTCTGTCATCCGCAGAATACCCGGAATTCCATATTCGAGAAAAGCGTCGCCCAAAGGGTAATGCATGTTATCTGCATCAAACAGCATCCGATAGGTATCCTTATTAAATACCGGTTCATGAAATCCTGCCAGAAGGCCCTTTTCCGGTATTTCCACCTCATATGCATGAATCAATTCCCTGCAGGCATTCACGCAGCGTTCTATTTTCTGCATACATAAATTCAAATTATCCATGTTTCAGCCCCCTACGTAAATAGACATAACCCGGATATTCTTTCATCCGCTGTTCCCTGATATCAGCAGGGCAGGCAGAAAATCTGCCTGCCCTGTTAATCTGCCGCATGCAAAGCAGCCGTATTTATCTATCATTCACTGCGGGTATTACTTGCCAAGCGCTTCCTGATAACGGTCATAGGCCGCCTGCCATGAGCTGATGACATCATTTAATCCCATGTTTTCCAAATCACTCAGGTACTGATCCCATTCTTCCTCAATACCTCCGTCTCTCAGCCAATGTGCGGTTTTTTCCTCCGTCAGTGCTTTAATATCGCTGAGTTTGTCATTTATTACTTCAATTTCTTCTGCCGTAAAGGTTACGGTAGGATAATACTCTGTACTGTCTACATAGTTAAACCAGAAATTCTTTAAATCATCCAGTCTCTCCTGAGCACGGTCCTCCAGATAATAATAGGTGCCGTAATCTTCAGCCAGCTGTTCCGTAGGTCCCTGCAGCTCCGATTTGGATTTCAGTTCCCCTGCCGTCTCACCATCCTTAAGCTCTCTCATGGAATAACAGCCGTTTTCATCCGGTTCTTCCGCCCAGTAGGTGCCAATCGGTCCGTAGATAGCCTGCATACTGATGATTGGATCGTACATCTGATCCACCCATTTAAGAAGCAGTTCCGGGTTTTTACAAGCCTTCGTCACGGAAAACTTATCGCGCCCTGTAGTTCCCATTTCGTTCAGATTCACTCGGTGTGTGCCGTCCGGTCCGTCCAGTATCGGCAGATATTCATAGCTTTCTGCGCGCTGTGCACCCACAACCTCAGGGATTTCCCACCATACAAATACTCCGAGACGAGGATCCTCTCCATTTCCTTTTGCAATATACTGACTGGAATCTTGTGAAAATACTTCGATATCAATCAGCCCCTCTTCAAACCATGTGTGATAATAGGCGATCGCATTTTTATATTCCTCAGAGGATGCCTGATAATATACTTTTCCATCCCTTATCGCCCTATGGTCAAGCTGATAATCCGTACATCCAAAAGGTGCCAGCAGTGTTCCGATACCTGCACACCAGGAACCGTTTTTCTCAGGGAAAATAAAGGAGAGCGGGATTTCATCAGTCGGATCCCCATTGCCATTTACATCATTTTCCTTAAATGCTTTCAATACGTCATGAAGTTCATCTACCGTAGAGGGCATTTCCATATTTACAGCTTCCAGCCAGTCCGTGTTTATCGCTGTAAACTGAGGGATAGCTCCAATATAGTAGGTATTTCCATCCGTATGTTCAAATCCCATTTCTGAAATTGTGGGAAGTCCATAAATATGACCATCCGGCATGGTACATGTGGCAAGCAGTTCCGGACGCTTCTCCACAATTTTCATCAGATTCGGCATAGTCTCTTCATTAATATATTCTTCCAGCGCAATAAGCATCCCGTTGCCGCCGTAAGTAATAAGCTCGCTGTCGGTCATAGCCGCCGACATCAGGGCATCCGGCAGATCATTTCCTGCATTCAGCAGAAGATTTTTCTTTTCCGTTAAGGTATCCCCGGATACACAGTTCCACTCAACCGTCACTCCCATCGCTTCATTCATCTGCTTAACCAGCGGTTTTTCGCTGTTATCAGGAGACAGCGCGCTGACGCCCGCAAATATTTTGAAATTTGTCTGGGAAGTGTCTGTCTGTGCCGTTTCCCCGCCTCCTTTACTGCCGCAGGCCGCTGTGGACAGCACCAGTAATGCAGTCATTCCTGCCGCCATCAGTTTTTTCAGATTCCTTTTCATACTTATATCCTCCATTCGTTAATATGTACTCCCTTTACATATCTGCACTTATTTGCAGTCCAGGGAGGTTTTTCATACCGGCAGCTTTTGATTAGCCCTTCACTGCACCGGCCATAAAACCTTTTTCAAAATATTTCTGTACAAAAGGGTAGGCTATCAGCATCGGTACGGATCCCACTACGATAGATGCAAATTTTATCAATTCTGTTATCTTATTCGCTTCCGCATAGCCGCCGTCCATATTTCCTATCATTGTCGCTGTTGCCTGGCTTTGAATTAAAACCTGGCGCAATGCCAGCTGTAATGGATATTTGGATTTTTCACTCATATAAATCAAGGCTGTAAACCAGTCATTCCAGTAAGCTACCATTGTAAAAATAACCATTACTGCAAGAATGGGTTTGGAAAGCGGCAGGGCAATTTTGAAAAAGGTTCTCATATTGCTGCTTCCGTCAATAGCAGCCGCTTCGTAAAGTTCTTCCGGAATACTGCTCTCAAAAAATGTTCTCGCCACAATAACATTGAATACCGCCACCCCTCCGGGAAGAATCAGCGACCATACACTGTTAAGCAGCCCCATTTTGGCAACCACCAGATAGGTAGGAATCAAGCCTCCGTTAAAGTACATGGTAAATACATAAAAGAGCATAATACTTCTTCGAAAGGGCAGCGTTTTCTTCGAAACACAATAACCGGTGGTAATGATAAGCGCTACGGAAACTGCAGTTCCCAGAATGGTATAATAGATACTGTTGATATAGCCTGTCGCAATTGATTTTTCCTTGAACACTCTGGCGTAACCCTCAAATGTAATCTTGGAAGGAAGCAAAAATGTTTTTCCCGCATAAACCTCGTATGGATCCGAAAAAGAAGCAATCAATACATAATAAAGAGGATATGCAATGATAAGCACAAGGATAAGAAGGAACGCATAGTTAAACAAATCGAACAGCTTGTCCGATGTAAATCTGAATTTTTTCCTGTTCATCTCCTATTCTCCTTCCTCATATAAAGCTTACGTCAGACAGCTTTTTGCATATTTTATTAACAGCAATCAGCAAAATAATATTTACCGCTGTATTAAACAGCCCCACAGCCGTGGAAAAGCTGTACATTGCCTTTAACATACCCTGCTCATATACATAAGTGGCAATGATTTCAGAGGTCTCCTTATTAAGGTTCGTCTGAAGCAAAAATGCCTTTTCAAATCCCACATTCATCAGGTTTCCGAACTGCATAATGAGCTGAATAACTATGATGGGAACCAACTCCGGAATATCGATATGGAGGATCCTCTGCCAAGTGCTTGCCCCGTCCACTTTGGCGGCTTCATGGAGCGATGCATCCACACTGGAAAGGGTAGCCAGGTAAATAATCGTTCCCCATCCCGCATCCTGCCAGATACTGGAAGAGATATATATTGTCCGGAATGCAGATGCCGAATCTATGTAATTCACCGCCTCCGGCGCTCCCAGCGCCTGTGCAATAACATTTATCAGCCCGCCGTAGGGTGAAAGAAAAATCCGGAGCATACCGCATAAAATCATTATGGAAATAAAATGAGGCGCATATATTACAGTCTGTGTTACCCTTTGGAACTTTTTCCCTTTTACCTGATTTATCAATAATGCTAATATTATCGGTATGGGAAATGTCCACAATATGCTGTAGAGGCTTAGCAGTACCGTATTCCGTATCATACGGACACTGTTATAGCTGTTGAAAAAACGCTCAAACCATTTCAGTCCCACCCAGGCGCTGCCCCAAAAGCCATCCACCGCATTATAGTCCCTGAATGCAATCTGTACTCCGTAAATAGGAACATACTTAAAAATAATTGTTAATACAATTCCCGGCAACAGCAGCACATAAAATTCCCAATGCTTCAGCATCTGCTTTCCTATAGATTTTCGCGGCGGCAGTGTCACAGCATTCTGCTTTGATTTCTTCATCCTCCATCCTCCTCATATTTCTATCGTGAAACGTTTCATGGTTTATGCCTTTATATTACTGTTAATGGACCCATCTGTCAAGCGTAAAAAGTGATATTTTTGTGCAATCAGTATATTTTATTAAATTTATACAAACTATTATATCCGATTTTAGTCATTATTTTAGATTGTAACGTTTCACTAATTGTATTATAATAGGATTCTGAATGGTGAAATTACTATTTCTATATTCATCTGCAAATGTTAATATTAAAAGTAATATCTTTTTCTTTACAGCTCTGCAAATATTGTTATTTTGAAAGGAACATACAAAATATGAACAAAAAAAATGCTCCTACCATGAAGGATGTTGCGAGGGAAGCCGGTGTTGCTCTTGGCACTGTCTCAAAAGTCATTAACGGCCTTCCTGTAGGCGATGCATATAAAGAAAAAGTAGAGGCGGCAATCAAAGCATTGGATTATGAAGTAAACACATATGCCCGCGGGTTAAAGACCCAGAAAAGCAATCTCATCGCGCTTATCATTCCCAATACTACCAACCCTTTTTTTGCTGCCTTTACCGATCATATAGAAGGCGCGCTTTACAAAAGAGGGCTTAAACTGCTGCTCTGCTGTGCGGACGGAATACCGGAAAAAGAGGTTTCCTGTCTCAGCATGGCTACACAGAATAAGGTCGACGGCGTTATAGCGCTTACTTATTCCGATATAGGAAAATATATCGGAAAGGATCTTCCCATTGTTGTTTTCGACCGTTTCTTTGAAAATCACGTAATTCCGAGAGTTGCCTCTGACAATTATGCAGGCGCATGTCTTGCCATTGAAAAGCTGTTGGAATTCGGCTGCCGTCATCCTGTCTACGTACGCTTTCATTCTGTTTTTCCGGGCGAATCCGATAAAAGAAAAGATGGTTATCTTTATGCCTGCAGCAAACACGGACTTGAACCGGATTATCTTGATATGCTTGACAATGAGGACTTGTCTGTCCAAATGAAAGACTTTCTGTATAAACATAAAAGAGCCGACAATACCCTGTCCTTCGACGGTGTTTTTGCACATACGGATTATCATGGATACATGTTTGCCAAGCTTCTTCGCCAGGAGGGCTACCGCGTTCCAGAAGATGTCCAGATAATTGGGTTTGACGGCATACATAAATTTGGGAATGAAGATGACGGACTGTTTGTCTCTTCCATATGCCAGCCCGTCAGGCAGCTTGCGGAAAAATGCGTGGAAATTTTACTTGAGGAAGATCGGTCCGCGCTTCCCAGCCTGACACTTCTTCCCGTAAAATATCAATATGGAGGAACTACAATACGGTAGGCGGAACTTTTTTCCCGCGCTGCTGCTTCTCTGTTATCGTCTCTTATATACCACAGACATAAAACCGCTTTCCGGCACATATCCTGTAAGAAAACCGGAAATCCCATATGAAAAATCGAGAAATAATCAAAGGTATCACCGGAATCCTCTTCCTGTTCATCCTGGCATTTTTAGCCGGCCGCTTTCTGGCGCAGGCCGTGGATGCCGTCAGCTCATCGTCAGTCCTCCCTGCCGAAGGCAACTGGGGCCTGAGCTTCCGGGAAGACGGCAAGCCTCCCGTTGCCAATGCCTCCTTTGAAGAGCTGGCGAAATATAACGCTTTTTATGCGGAAAACACACAGGAAAAGGTGCTTTACCTCACGTTTGACTGCGGCTTCGAAAACGGGAATACCCCCGCTATTCTGGATGCCCTGAAAAAGCACAATGTTAAGGCAACCTTTTTTATTGTTGGAAATTATCTGGAAACCAGCCCCGATCTGGTGAAAAGGATGTTGGACGAAGGGCATATCGTGGGAAACCACAGCTACCATCACCCGGATATGTCTCAGATGGATAAAGAGGCCTTTACAAAAGAACTGGGAGAATTGGAAACGCTTTATGAGCAGACCTTCGGCCAGCCCATGCAGAAATTTTACCGGCCGCCTCAGGGGAAATACAGCGCAAATAACCTGCAGATCGCCAGTGATTTGGGATACAAAACCTTTTTCTGGAGCCTCGCATATGTGGACTGGGAGCAGGACAATCAGCCCACCCATGAGGAAGCCTTCAATAAGCTGCTGAAAAGGGTTCACCCCGGCGCTATCGTCCTGTTACATAACACTTCGAAAACCAACGGGGAAATCCTGGATGAACTTCTCACAAAATGGGAGGAAATGGGGTACAGCTTCCGTTCCCTTACACAGCTGCCCGGAGTGGAAAACAACTGAAATATGGAACCGGATATGATTTCGTCTTAAAGAAAAAAGCAGGAAAACACACTTTTTCCCTGCTTTTTTCGCAATTTCATCACAATTTTATAATAATTCCATCACAATTCCTTTTTATACTACAACTATCGAAACAAGGAAAACAAAGTTTAGCATAAAAAGGAGTTGACCATTATGTTTGAATATCAGAATGAACACTACGAAAACAGAAACCAGATGTACAATTACAACGGCATGCCGGAGAACGGGCCTGCAGAGCCTCATAAACCGTCTGCCTCTCCGAATCCCGGACATACGGGAAAGAAGGCGCGGATCCTGAAAAAAGCCGGAGCCATCACTTTAAGCGCCATCCTTTTCGGCGGTGTAGCCGCAGGTTCCTTCCAGGCAGTCAATTATTTAACCGGCTATCAAACGCCGACGGCTGAATCCGCAGCAGCTTCTGCGGGAACCAATACAGCCAGCCTTCTGCAGACCGCCTCTCTTCCGAGTACTGCTGACGGAAAGGGCAGCCTGGATGTTTCCGATATTGCACAGGCCGTAATGCCCTCCATTGTATCCATTACAAACAAATCGGTACAGGAGGTACAGAATTATTTCAGCCTGTTCGGTTACGGCTACAGCGGAGAAACCATTCCCCAGGAAACAGAAAGCCGCGGTTCCGGTATTATCATTGGGAAAAATGATACGGAACTGCTGATAGTCACCAATTATCATGTGATTGCAGACGCCGATACACTCTCCGTCGCTTTCAATGACAACCAGGTATATGAAGCGAATACAAAAGGCACGGATCCGGATAACGATCTTGCTGTAATCGCCGTTCCTCTGGAAAGCATATCTGCGGACACCATGTCACAGATAGCCGTTGCTTCCATCGGCGATTCCGATTCTCTTAAGGTCGGCGAACAGGTAGTCGCCATCGGCAACGCCCTCGGTTATGGCCAGTCCGTTACCACAGGTATCGTAAGCGCCACCAACCGTACCCTGAACTCCAACATGAATACCGCAAATACATCGGAGGACTCCGCAGACCAGCCCGCCTATATCCAGACTGACGCGGCCATCAACCCCGGCAACAGCGGCGGTGCGCTGGTTAATATGAAAGGCGAAGTCATCGGAATCAATTCCGCTAAATTAGCCAGCACGGAAGTGGAAGGAATGGGCTATGCCATCCCTGTTTCCAGAGTTTCCGATATTATCGAAAAACTGATGAACGAAACTACCAGAAGCAAAGTTAGCGAAGATCAGAAATCCAGCATCGGTATTACCGGGATCACAGTCACAGAATCCGTAAACAGTGTGTATGGCATTCCTTCCGGTGTCTATGTTGCCGGCGTAACTGAAGGCAGCGGTGCAGAGAAGGCAGGGCTCAGGAAGGGCGACGTCATTACAAAATTTGACGGTAAAAACATTACCCAGATCCAGGAGCTGACCGAACTTCTACAGTATTATCCGGCAGGGGAAACCGTGGAACTCACTATCCAGACTATTGGCAGTGATAACGCCTACACGGAAAAAACGGTATCCGTTACTCTTGGACACGCGGTAAATTCCGGCTCCCAAAGCGGAAGCTCCGGACAGCCGGAAGCAAATGCGCAGAAAGACATGAGTGCATTTTATTAAATGGCAGAAAAGACGGGTTCGTCCCATCTATATTCCGCATTTATAATTAACCCCCGCTTTTTCCGCCTGGATCATCTGGTCCTTCCTCTCAATGTGATATATCCGGCTCCCTTTTTTAAAGAGCGCACCGGTCTGTTTAAACCAAAATGGGACATCGTATTCCACACATTGTTCCATGGAATTTAAAATCCAGCCGAAGTCACAGAGGCGTGCCTCTGGGCCGGACTCCCCTCCGCAGGTTACCTGTTCAATACATCCTGTTGACAGGTACCTGCGGATATCTATGGGTTCCAGCATGGGTTCGTGAATCACGGTTCTGTGTTTTATGGGAAGCTCCAGCAAAATGGGAAGCCGGTAATCTGCCCGGTTCTGGTTTTCACAGGTACAGCAGATGGTAACATTATCATACCCTTCTCCCCAGTCTTCCGGCAGGCCTGTGCGGAAACGATGGATTCTTTTGGTAATGATGACAAAATGCAGATCGCCCCGCAGCCGTATCATATTCCAGGCCTCAGGCCGCCATTGATCCGCTTCTTCCAGGAAAAAATCTGATGTCATACAGGTATAAATACTTTCCCCGTCCTGTTTCAGCTTATATTCGCCCCTTCGGCTGCATTTTATGGGCAGGGAAAAATTTGCCGTCTGTGTTACGACGCTGCTGTCCCTGCCGAATTCGGCATCTCTCCGGTAAACATAACAATTTCTGCAGCCCGGGCTGATCTTTTTACAGCCATGCCATGGATTCCAAACTGCCATCCGGTCACCTCCCAGCTTAATTATGGGTGTTCAGGTTCTATTTTCATTATAATAGACTGGGGCATGGCATGCAATAGGTACAGGAACATTTGTTCTGTTTTTATTGGTTCGACAGCTTTCTATCCTTTCGGAACATGAGGAAATATTATTTGCCAATAATAGAAAGATACATCCGATAAACGGCATTGCGGTTAATATAGTCCAAGCGAAGGACTCCGCCCATCCAGGGATTTTTTTCTACCCTTGCCAGATTCTTATCAATTTGGCCGTCCAGCGCATCCATAAATTTTTCCATGAATGGCCGGAACGTGTTTTGGATTATTCCGGCCAGTTTATCGCTGATACCCGCATCAGCAACAATTTGTCTTGTGTCCTGATACTGTTTAGCCAAAAATTTTCCCAGCTCACTGTCGGATTCGCACGGCCGCCATACCTCCCATACGTGTCCGGCGTCTTTTATTTGCTGAGAGAGTGATTTTGCATAAACTCCCGCAAATGTCAAATCATCGCCACTGTATACAGCCTGTGAGGAACCGGATTGTATATTGCCCCCATCTGCCGCAAAACTATCCCGCAGCCGCGCCGCTAAATAAGCATCATCCTGTGCAAGCCAACTGTCTTCGGAGTCTTTCAGGTTGGCATAGTCACCCGCACCAGCCAAAAACGTCTCATAAGCGGCTTCCTTTTCATCTACCATCGCCAGGACACTTGACCTCATATCCTCTATGACTCCTGTCTGCCCCAGATCTTCATAAAACCCTCCGATATTTTTCGCATATGTATCGGCCATTTTTTCTTTTGCCTGGTTATATATACTATCCAGCTTATCCATTTGGGCCTTTTGTTCATCACCGTCATACTGCGTCTGAATCCTGTCCTTCAGCACCGCATACCTGGAGGCTATATAATCTGCTTTCATTTCCAGACGTTCCACATGTTCAAGCCTGATATCTATGTCAAAAAAATCATCAATGACACCCTGCCAATCAATATCCTCACCCAGGCCATTTTCATTGAGTTCCTTACGGAAATTTTCAAGCTTCTCGTCACTTATATCGGGGATACGCAGACTCATCCACTCCCCCTCCTCAGCGCGGTACTGCTTCATATACTGGTTCATCAGAGCGTCATGCTCTGTATAATCGATTACTTCTGATGGTGGCAGTAATTCTGGAATATTCATTGGTTCTGCTGGCCTGTACTCGTACTCAAACTCCATTCTCTGCATTGTGCATCCATATCCATGCATTCTGGCATAATCTTTTGCAGAAGAAGACAATTCTACCCTGTCTACATTGGGCTGGTTGTAATTTGGGGGTTGCCTGGTCAGTAACCGTTCCGCAATTTTCTCCAAAGCAGAACGCGTTGATGCGGAAGAGACCTTGTTATAATAGCTTTGTATTCCGACGTGACCTAGAATCATCATTTTGGAAACACTCCTTTCTTTTATGTGTTAATCTGTTTGTTTCTATATATAAAATCGGCATATTTTCCCAATATATTAGTCATCTATACCGTTTTTTATGTATAATTATTTACGTTATCTTCTGATTTATCTATGTGAATAAAAACGATAACAAATCACAAATTTTTAAAAGGCAAACAAATAGAGGGCGTCTGACCGACGCCCTCAAAATCTGTTACCACAATATCAGAAGCTATATTCCAGAATACCTCACACCACAACAGCCCTCATTTATCCAGCTGATACCCCAGTTTAAGCACCAAAGGCTGTGCATAATTCCCAAACTTATCCCCGAACAAATTCACGCCCCCCAAATGAACAGCATCCTCCGCAACACCGATTTTAACACTGATGTAAGGCAAGTCAGAAAAACGGATATCCGAAATAGTAAGCCTGCTGGTCCTGATCCCATCAAGATATGTGCCGCTTTCGTCCAGCCGCCATGTGATTAAAAATCCATATTGAGTGGATAATATACTGTTCCAGGACGGAGTCAGAACTCCGCGGGCACCCCCGCAGTCACAGGGGCTCTCAAAAATTCCAAGTTTTTTATCGTTCACAAAAACACTGATGTCACTCTTCCACGGATCTCTGTACATTGGCGCTTCCGAACATGTTTCAAAGGATATTTCAAGCCATTTCAGTGTGATATCATACATAAAGGCAAAGGAAAAACGATATTCCAGGAAACCGGAATGAAACCAGACTCTCTGGGCCTGAAATCGATCCGGATGGAAAAAGCAAAGCGGATTATCCTTTTCCCCAATTATCGAATACTCATTGCACATACCGCAGGTAGGCGTAATATTCTGTGCATCCGTATAGCATCCTACCGGCATGCTCATGGTAAGGCTTTGGGGTGTCTCATCCGTTTCAACGGAGCCGATATTGTTCAGATTGAAAATCACCTGGGATACGGAAGGAGAACAAAGCTTTAGCATGCCGCGCTCCTGTGATTTATTTTTGGCAATAATCAGTCCGCTCTCTTCCAGAATACTCACCGAAGTTGAAACGGTAGACATGGGGATCTGCAGTTCCTCAGATAACTCGCCGATGCTTCTGCTTCCGGACTGCAGCGTTTCCAGAATAGTAAGTCTTGTTTCAGAGGAAAGCGCTCTTGCCATCTTCCGCAGGCCGTGCTTATCATCCAAACTGAACTCCGCTGTTTCCTTCCCACTGTCTATCATTTCAAGTCCTCCCTTCAGGAATCGGTTATTTCACCTGCCCAGATGAGATCCATTCCAAAGCCCGGTTTGTCGGGAATCCTCATTGTTCCTCTTTCCAGGCAGTATCCGTCAAAATCCACACCCTCTATGGAGCCTAAAACAGCTTCCACGCAGGGAATATGATGAGGATATGCTGCGGCAAGATGTGCACAATAATGTGTTTTCGTTACATTTCCCCATGCATGCGGTGACGCCAGCCAGCCGTTTTGGCTGATTTCCTTCATCAGGGTTCTCCATTTGGTAAATCCATAGCCGCAGACATCCGGCTGCCATACATCAAGAAGCTTCTTTTCCGCCAGTCCTCTCAACAGCGGGATATCTGTATCGGATTCTCCGTCCGCAATCAGGGTTCCGGGCCGTTCCTTCAATAAATAATCCTTCAGCAGCCGGTTTTTCCCTTCTTCCTCACGGAATGGCTCTTCAAACCAGAATATCTCCGTATCGCCAATTCCCTCAAGAAAGGCAATGGCATCCTCCAGCGTATACCCATCGTTTGCATCCACCATAATGGCAATCCCCGGCAGAGTCTCATGAATCCGTCTGACAATCTCAATATCCCTCGCCATTCCTTCCCCATGCTCCATCCATCGATGTCCTCTGCCGATTTTTACTTTCAGTATCGTATGGCCCAAACGCACATCATCCACGCTCTCCTGTATCACCCGATCTACTCCAAAAGGAGCGTCCTCCGGTATGATATCGTTCATATAAATCGCCCCGTCATACACAGGTGCGCGGAGCACCGAATCCGGATTGATCATGCGGCATACAGGAATTCCCAGAATTTTCCCTGCCAAATCGTGCAGCGGGATATCAAAGGCCAGCAGCCTTTCATCCAGGATTCCTGTCCCGGAATCAAAAAGCTCCGTAAGAGGGCGTTTCAGCAAAAGCTCCTTATTCCTTTTTGCCTCATCCACGCCTCTGCTCAGCTGTCCCCAGCCTGTGATTCCGTCCTTCGTAGTCAGTTTGGCCACTTCAATCTCTCCGCCGAAACCGTGATAACCCCGGATTGCATTTTTTCCATGCAGCCTCGGATATCTTGCCCGGCACCGATAAAACTGCACCCGTTCAATCTGATGCCTTTTCAGCTCCTGATTCCATAATTCACAGCAGGATTGCTTCATTTCTCTTTTCCTCCCAATTTTAGATTTCACTGCCTTTCCGTCATTTGATTTCAGCCCTTTATCGATCCTATCATAACACCCTTTGTAAAATAACGCTGTACAAAAGGATAAACAATTAGCATGGGTACGCAGCTGACTACAATAACCGCATATTTTATCGTAACGCCAAGCTTTGAATTTTCTGCATAGGAACCGTCTCCAGAACTCACCTGATTCGCCAAAAGGATATCCCTCAGCACCAGCTGAAGATTTGCTTTCTCCGTGGAACGCAGGTAAATCAGCGCATTAAAATATGTATTCCATGAATCAACCGCATAATACAGGGCAATCACTGCCAAAATGGGCGCCGATAACGGAATTACTATCCTGAGAAAATATTTCGTATAGCTGCAGCCGTCCAAAAAAGCCGCTTCCCTCAATTCTTCCGGTATCGTGGAGTTAAAATATGTCCTCATAATAATCATGTTTGTCGTCGAGATCGCAGTCGGTAAAATCAGTCCCCAAAGCGTATCAACCAGTTCCAGTTTGCTTACGAGCAGAAAAGTCGGTATTAGCCCGCCGCTGACATACATGGTAACTGCGACAAAAACAGTGATCAGATTCCTTCCCGGCAGCTCCTTTCTGGACAGCGGAAAAGCCAGCAGCATCGTAAGCGACATATTAAGGAGAACGCCAAGTCCCATATAAATAATGCTGTTCTTAAATCCGTTCAGGATCTGGGAATTCTGAACCAGCATTTTGTAGCCTTCCATACTGAATTCCACCGGCCACAAATAAACTTTTCCCAGGGATATCGCATCCGAAGAACTGAAGGAAGCGCTGAGTACATAAATCAAAGGATATGCTTCCACAATCAGGATCAAAATTCCCACTGTATTGAAAAAAATACTGACCGCTTTATCCTGCGGAACTTCTTTTTTCTCTTTTACTCTCTGTTTCATTACCCGCCTCCTACCATAAGCTCGTCCCATTTACCCGCTTTGCAATCGCATTTGCGAGCAGAAGCAGAAGAATATTACATACGGAATTAAAAAGACTGATTGCCGTTGAATAATCGAAATTGCCCTCCAGGATTCCCACACGGTACACATAGGTGGAAATCACATCGCTGGATGCCTGATTCAGGCTGTTCTGCATTAAGAGCACCTTCTCATATCCGATATTCATAATCTGCCCGCAGCGCAGCAGCAGCATGATCGTAATGGTACTGCTGATCCCCGGAAGCGAAATATGCCATATTTTTTGAAGTCTCCCCGCACCGTCTATGGACGCCGCTTCATAGAGCGTGGTATCGATTCCCGCCAGGGCTGCAATATAGAGGATGGCATCCCATCCCATGTTCTGCCAGATACCGGATATGATGTACATCGGTTTAAAAGCACCGACTGACGCAAAGTAATTTGTAACGGGAAGTCCGAACCACTGGCGTATCATATTATAGACACCGGTATTGGGATTCAGGATCAGCTGCATGATACTTACTACAATGACTGCCGAAAGGAAATGCGGAATGTAAGCAACGTTCTGCAGCACTTTCCTGAATTTTCCGTTTCGCAGTTCCCCCAGCAGCAAGGCCAGAAAAATCGGGAAAGGGAAGCCGAACAAAAGGCTCATGATATTAATCGTCAGTGTGTTTCCCACAATCCTTCCAAAATAAAAGCTGCTGAAAAAGCGTTTGAAATGTTCGAGGCCGATCCACTCGCTTCCCCATATGCCCCGCGCCGCACGATAGTCCTTAAACGCTATCATAATGCCGTACATGGGCGTATACAGGAACAGGATATACCATATGACAGGGAGCAGGAGCATCAAATACAGTTCCCTGCATGCCAGAATCCGTTTCCATATGGAATCCTTCTTTGCCTGATTCGATGACATGTTTCTCATCCCCCTTTCCTATTGAATTCATTTTTTGTTATCATAATCGACAGAAAATTTACGAAAGGGAGTCATAATAAGCCTGATAGTATGATACCAAATCATCAACACCCAGCGATTTTAATGTGGTGCAGTAGTCATCCCAGGCGTCGAAGCTCATTTCACCCGTGATGAATTTTGCCTGACATTCTGAAACATAAACATCAAGATCCGTTCTGATCGCATCCACCTTTTTCTGCGTATCCGAATCGAACAGCGGGGTGCCGTAAACCGGATCCTTCTGATAATATGGTTCCCACACAGGAACATTTTCCTGTACCTTGGCGGAATAAATATAATTTGAGTTCTTTTCATTTCTCCAATACCCAAAACCGCCACCGGGAAGCGGGCAGGCATCTCCAACCGCTACCGCAACGCCTCGTTCATCATGAAGCATTTCATCCGTATAATCCCATGTTCCATCGTCATATTTCTGACAGGTAATCCCTATCAGATCTTCATTGAAACAGCCAATCGTCATGGAGCCCTCTTCCGTAAAGAAATAGTCGAGGAATCTGAAGGAAACCCATGGTGTTTCGTCTGCAGCAGTGATAAAAGTATTGCTTCCCATGCTGTTGGATGCCAATTGAATCACAGGCTCCTTTCCGTTCGGGCTTTTCACAGGGGCCAATGCAACATATTGATCGCTAACTGTCGTAAAGAGGTCATCTGAGGACAGACCGAACACACCGCAGTTACCGGAGGATATTTTTCCGATAGACGAGTCGCCTGTCTGCGTATATACCTCATTATCCAAAAGGCCTTCCTTATACATAACGTTCATGTACTGAAGCACTTCTTTCCACTCGTCCGTATTTTTTAAGAAGCTGACCTTTCCGTCTTCCAATTTTATATTTTCATAGTCCAGGTTATAATACAGTCCGAATAACCCCGAAATAATATCCACCCTGGCCGTATGCCCCGCGCCGGAATCTTCCACTGCGTAAGGAATTTCGTTATTGGGATTCCCATCGCCGTCCGCATCCTCATCACGAAAGCTGCGAAGCACATCCAGAAGTTCCTCTGTCGTTGTTGGTATTTCCAGATTAAGATTGTCAAGCCATTGTTTGTTGATCCAGAGATTCCTGTGGCTTGTCAGATTCGGCTTCAGCGTATTAATGCCCGGCAGGGTATATAATTTCCCATCGGAGGCTCTTGCCGAAACGGCAACTCCCGGATATTCTTCAAGCAGCGGTTTTATTCCGTCAGAGTAGGCATCCATTAATTCATCAACCGCAATCACCTGCCCATCCTCAATCGCAGTGGAAAGGTTTGGAATAGCCCCCTTCATGATAATGTCCGGCAGGTCATTTGTTGCCAGCATCAGATTAATGCGCTCATTCCAGCCGTCAGCGCCGACAACAATCCACTCTATTTCGATATTCATTTTTTCCGCAATATAACGAAGCGTTTCCATCTCATTCACATCGCCGATATTGCCGGGCTTTCTTATCATGATTGTTTTCTTTACCGTATCATTTACAAGCGGATATCCTTCTTCATTAAAATTACTATCTTCTTTCGCCCGGGCGATAATTTCCGGCAGATTTCCCTGCGCCTCTTCCCCGGTTTTCCCGTCCGCTTCTGTATTCGTACTGCTCACAGTACTTCCCTCTGCTCCCGTACCGGCGGCAGCCCCGCATCCTGACAGGCAGGAACCCAGCATCATGATAATAAGAAATACACTAATCAATTTTCCATATTTTTGCATAAAAAAAACACCCTCCTTAACCCAGTCCATAAAGATACCAATTCCAGTTCATAATTTCTGAAATACTCAAAAGTATGAACCCTTTTGTTTTGTGCCATTATCCTATAGGTTTCGAAAGCGCTCTCTTAATTATAAGATATTTTTCATAAAAAATAACGTTTTATGAAGTACATTTTTATTTAATCATATGATTTATTGCGTGTCAACCTTTCGGCATTCATTCAAAAAAGCCGAATACCTCTGCTGTACTATTTCAATTTTTGAAGTATAAACAATGCGGAATACGATAGAATTTTTTATTATCAGAAATTGAACTTATAGCTTTTTACTTGAAAAAAATATTTCATAAGATCATAATATAGATATGGATATATTGGACAACAATGAAGAACAGATAAGAGGGAGGGCATACTGATGATTATTAAAAAAGCTGCCGAGGATGATTTACAGGAAATACTTGATTTGCAATATCTGGCGTATCAGAGTGAAGCAAGATTATTTAACGATCCGGATATTCCGCCATTAAAGCAGACTCTGCCGGAAGTATATTCTGAATATGAAAAAGGTATTATATTAAAAGCTCTTAATGAAGACTGTAAAATCGTGGGTTCCGTACGGGCTGTCTGTAATGATGATACCGCATATATAGGTAAGTTAATTGTTCATCCGGATTGGCAGAGAAAGGGGATTGGTACAAGGCTGCTGTTGGAAATTGAACAGCTCTGCCAAAAGGAACGCTATGAATTATTTACAAGTACCCGAAGTACAGGAAACATAAAACTATATGAGCGGCTGGGTTATGTGATTTTTAAAGAAACGGCTGTCAGCAATGAATTGCGTTTTGTTTACTTAGAAAAAAGATAAGATTTCTTTTCAATATCAGCTGACAGCTTGATGAGCAGTATTGATTGAGAGGGTAAAACGTTTTCCTCACTGCGGCGTTAATACGATACCGTCACTCATAAACACCTGGTCGCCTTCCGCAGTATAATACAGCGTTGTTCCCAGTTCCCGGGCCGTTTCCTGTATAATCTCATCCGCCGAGCGTGCTGTCACCACGGCATAACGGGGATGAAGTGCCCTGAACAGTTTTTCTGATGCCGAGTTTGCTCTCCCGTGGTGCGCTACTTTATATAGACTAATCTCAGGCCAATCAATAGAAAGCAGCTCTTCGCTGCGCTTGCGCAGTGCGTCTCCTGCAAACATCAAATTCACATCCTTATGCTGTACAAGCACTCCGAGAGAATAATTATTGGATTCTTTATACTTTTTCTCCATAGGCGGATATACCAGCAGCCTCATTCCGCCGGCCTGCAGACGCCGCGTTCGCGTGGGATATATCACAGGAATCCCCTGCTCGTCCAGCCACTCATTCAGTTTTTTCAGCCGTTTATTCTCTTTTGGATAATAGGGCTGGACAACTCTTTCCACCTGTATTTTGCTCAAGATCTTCATCGCTCCTCCGATATGATCCGCATCCGGATGAGACAATATCAGATAATCCAGTTTGGTAACTCCGTATTGTTCCAATACCTCCAGAATATGATCGGCATCCGTCTCTTCTCCTGTGTCAATCAATACTGCCGCACCTTCCTGATACAGCAGCGCAGCATCCGCATCATCTTCGGTCTGTATGCATACCACCGTCACAGGCCCCGTCGCCTGACGCTCGGGAGCGGATACGAACCAGAGCGCCGCCACGAACCCGCCAATCAGCAGACACCATCCTATAAATGTCAAAAACCTTCTGATAGCATTACACCTCCCTTTACTGCTCTTTTTCTGAAAAATTAAAAGGACTTCTCATTCATATTATACGAACAGGCTTCCAAAATCAAATAATCCTATTCATTTTCCCTTCAGCAGAAAGGTTTTCTCACTATATAGCAAACGGTCCCGTGGGAATCCCACGGAACCGCTGCTCTTACAATTTATCATATGAATTGCCGGACTTAATCAGCTCCCCGTTATGGTCCCGCCATTCACATGTATCACCTGCCCTGTAACATAAGACGAATCACCGCTTGCCAGATATACATAAGCCGGTGCGAGCTCACAGGGCTGCCCCGCCCGTTTCATAGGGACATCCTGGCCGAATACGGCTACTTTTTCCGCCGTAAAGGAAGATACAATTAACGGCGTCCAGATGGGACCGGGAGCCACCGCGTTCACACGTATTCCCCTGTCTGCCAGGGACAGGGACAGAGATCTGGTAAAAGCTACGATGGCTCCCTTGGTTGCGGAATAATCGATCAGATCCGCTTCGCCTTCATATGCGGTAACCGAAGCCGTATTTACAATACAGTCCCTTCTCTTCATATGAGGCAGTGCCGCCTTTACAAAGAAAAACATGGGAAACAGATTGACCTGAAAAGTAGTCCGAAGCTGTTCTTCGGTAATATCTTCAATGCTGTTCTGCGGAAACTGCACGCCGGCGTTATTCACAAGGATATCCAGGCTGCCCATCTCGGATACCGTGCTTTCCACCATCTGTCTGCATACACTCTCCCTGCGGATGTCCCCGCAGAGCAGGATACATTCCCGCCCCAATTCTTCTATCCGCTTTTTTGTCTCTTTTGCATCTTCATTTTCATTCAAATAGACGATGGCCAGGTTGGCGCCTTCTTTTGCAAAGGCAATTGCCGCCGCCCTGCCGATTCCGCTGTCCCCTCCGGTAATTAACGCCGTTTTCCCTTTCAGCTTACAGCTTCCTGTGTAGCATGGGTCCTCAAACACCGGCCTCGGCCTCATCTCCCACTCTATTCCCGGCTGCCTGCATTGGTGCTGCGGGGGAAAAGATGTGGGAAATGCCTCTTCTTTGTTACAATTATCCATATGATCCTCAGACACTTTTTCTTCTTTCTATGGTATGCATATGGATAATTGAAAATGTCAGCCCTGTTCCTTTTAACCGCCTGTTATCTGTATATAATTTTCAACATTCCAAAGATTGCCGCACCTATGGTAATCGATGCCGGCTCCTGAGCCAAATCCGTCATCTCCGGTACGCCGCCAAACAAAAGCCGTACAATTTTATTTTCACATTACCTGCTTTAACATAAACCCCGGTGCCGAGCAGTCGCCCGGATCGTTATCCAGAAAACCCTGTTCTTTCAATTTGGAGAGATCCAGATATAATTCTTTTCTGTTTACCGCTACCAGTTCCGTCACATCGACGGCTTCCTGCCTGCAAAGATCCTGCAGGTAAACCCGCCCTTCCACCGCTTCGTCCAACGAAATGCGCAGGATTGCAAATTCACCGAAGATTCCTATCTCTTTTTGGAAAGAGGGCAGCGGCAGATGGCAGTACGCCTGCGGTGTCACCATCTTCTGTTCACCCAAAAACCTGGGTAAAAAGGCTATGCTCACTGCGCCGGTATCCGGATGCCTGCTGCAGACCGTAAAAGGAAGTTCCTCTCCATCCGCTGCCGACAATTCCGGAATTTCCAGATTTCTGGAGAGAATTGCCGGTGCAGACTGGGTCAGCCGTTTTCCGGTATTGACCGGATTGATTTTACCAACCCATCCTTGTGCATCCGGGCCGTTTAAGCTGTCTGTCCAATCCTCAAGTAACTTTTCCGAAGCCATGCTTTTAGTCCTTCTGATCCCGAAAGGCGGCGCAATCCGCTGCCAGTGCAGCGCACGTTCCACTTCGTTGTATTTGCATCCAAATGCCAGTACATCTGTCTGCGTATGTCCCCAAACAGGATGTCGCATCACTCCCATGGAACAGCCAAGGCCAGCCGCCAGATAGGGGGCATCTTCCACATTCAGGACACAATTGCAGCCATAGCCCGGCTCAAAGGAGAGCTTCAACAAATCCCAGGCTCGCTGAATCGTGGTACTATAAGTAAATTCCTTAAGAATATCATAGGTTCTGAAATAATCACTGCATGCCAGCCGCTTTTTAGTAATTTCCTCATCCTCCCGGATCCGATCCAGAGGGCCCATGCAAACTGCATGCTCTACCTTCAGATCAGGCGCAAAAGCTTTTACCGTCTCAGTCATCATATCCCGATAGTCTGCATCACCGCAATGATATCCCCAATCCACCTTCCAGTAATCCACACCGGCTTTACGGCACCAGATCGCCCGCTCCTTCCAGTATGCCCGGGCCTGCTCCAATGAATCCGGATGTGCCTCCCGTTCCCCGACCGCGTTGGCACAGATCCAGAGCCCCAGCCCCTTATATCCCAATTCCTGCATTTTTTTTCGAACCTTTAAAAGCCGCTGGGGCGGTGTTCCCGTAAAATCCGGGAACTTGTTCTCATCTAAAATCAGGCTTCCGAAGACAGACACCGGACCGTTTCCCCCGGTATCCGGCGGTACATCCCAGCCATCATCCAACAGTACCAGCATATCCTGTCGGATCAAATTAAAATACCGACTGACTAACCCCTCATCCCCAAATAAAGTCTCCTGGGTCAGGATGTTTCTCAAGTTTTTTGTATCCTTTCCATCCTCAACAGAATTCAAACGGAACTGCGTGTCCCAACTGCACCAGTAATTTCCGGTTTGTCCTGCTGCCTCCGGAACCAAATTTAATCTCCCCATTTCTGTCCTCTCATCTTTCTTTCCACGGACCTTTGTTATCTTAACATAAATCTTTTCTAGGTTTATTTGGCAAAAGTTCTGTCACATCTCGCCTGATCAATTGCAATCAACTCATCCAATCCCAGTTCTTTAAGATCCTTAATATAGCTGTCCCAATTATCTAAACTCTGCTCTCCCATGATCAGCTTGGTCAAAAGCTCAGACGAATATGTGTTCAAATCCGACGTAAGCGCATTGGAACGGCTTATTTCATCCAGAGTCGCTGTAGCAAGCATATTTTTATCGTGGAAGAGCCGATGTTCCACATCTTCAGCACATTCTACCAAATAATCTATTTTACCGCCGGGATTGTTGGTCACTCCATTATCCTGTGCAAACTGTAAAACACTATCAAAGCTGTCACTCACATCCATATTCAACTCAAAACGGGGAAAAATCGAACCGTTCGTCCACAGCGCCATCCCTACCGCATCCACATTTTCCAGAGTGGAATCCTTAATTGCCGCTTTTTTACCGTCTACAACATTATAGCTGATATCCTCGATGCCATATTCTGTTAAATTCACGGCCTCGTCGCTGACCAACCAATCGAAAATTTTAGCAATGGCTTCCTGTTTATCGCTGCTGCCTGAAACAGCCGTTCCGGTCCATCCGGGATTCCAGCCATTTTGGCCTCGAAACAGCGGTGCCTCCCCCTCAATTGCCTGAACCTTTACAGGAACATACCAGGGATATGCCTCCCCTTCCGGCACTACGACTGTCGGTTCAAGCCAAGTCTCTCCTGCCCAATTACTAATAGCAGACACCTTATTTTCTGCCATATCAGTAGCGGTCTGATTATCGTTCATTTTCAGTACGCCCGCCTGATAGAGCTTCTGCATATAGGTAATATACTCTTTTACATTTTCCTGATACCAGGGAGATTCTACCTTATTGCCATTCACGGAATTTACAAAGGTCACATCGATACCCAGACCAAACCATTGTGCAATATCCGTAGCAAAAGAATCAAATCCTACATAAAAAGCTTCGTCCGCTGTACCGCTGCCGTTCACATCCTGTGTCTGGAAAGCCACCAGTGTGTCATACAGTTCATCTGTTGTTGAAGGCATCTGCAGACCTGCTTTATCCAGCCAATCCTGTCTAAGTGAAAATCCTAAGAAAGACCCAGTTTCTGTCCCCTCATAAGTTGAGGTTCCAAAATCTGTCAGCCAATACACTTTTCCATCATCCAGCCTCAAGATATTAGCATAAAACTGTCCTGCATCCGACTCAAAAAATTCCTTCGCAGGTCCTTCGGAATACTGTTCCCAGATATCACTGACCGGCTGCAGCTGCCCCTGCTTGACCAGATTAATTCGAGTCTTGGTATCCAGCGGCGTAATATTTATCAGATCGTAATTTTTAAATTCTCCGCTGGCCGCCATGGTCTGACAGGTAGTGTCAAATTGATCCGGTTCAATCAGTTCTAATTCCAGGGCCACTCCCTTTTGGGCCAAATCCTCAGTCAGTTTTTGCCATCTTTTACTTTTTCCATCCTCATACCAGTCCTTTAAAGTCATGGTTTTGCCGTTAGCCCCGGTATACGTATAATTTCGTCCCAATATTTTGACAACTGTTAATTCCTGACCATCTGCAGCCTGCACACTTTGCGTCACCTGCCCGGTGCCCTCACTCCCCGCATTCTGTGTGCTTTTTCCGCAGCCGGTTAATGCGCCGGCTGCCAATACGGCGCTTAACAAAGCAGCCGCTGTTTTCATAATTCTCTTTTTCATTTCATACCCTCCTTATGATTGTCATAACAGTTACCCTTTCTATTCCTTCAACGATCCCAGCATCACCCCCTTGACAAAATACTTCTGGAAAAAGGGATAGGTAAACAGAATCGGAAGTGTCGTAAAAATAATCATGGCATATTTTAGCTGAGCGCCGGACATCTGTCGTCGTGCCATTTCTGCCGCCATATTGGGATCCAGGACATTTGTAACCTGTCTGGTGTTCTCAACCAGGATCCGTCTTAGGAAAATCTGGAGAGGCTGCCAGTCCACCTTAGGCAGATACAACAGGGCGTTAAACCAACTGTTCCACATCCCTACGATAGTATAGACAGCAATCACTGCCATGATCGGTTTGGACAGCGGAAGATACACATCCGTCAGAATCCGTACCATCCCCGCACCGTCAATCTTGGCGGCTTCCCGCATACCCTCCGGAATTCCCGAAAAGAATGCTTTCATCAAAATAATATTCCAGATAGAAAAGCAAGCCGGAATAATCTGTGATAACGGACTTCCATATAAGCCCAGTTTGGTAATAACCAGAAATGTAGGTATCATGCCACCGCCAAAATACATGGGGATCAGCAGGAACATATTTACAAATTTTCTTCCCATCAGCCGTTTATAAGTCAATGGATAAGCCACCAGAATACTGGTAATCAGCATCAGTACCGTGGTGGGCACCGTATACAGGATCGTATTCAGATATGCCCTCCAGATCTCCGAATCCGTAACCATCATTTGGTAAGCAGCCAGTGAAAAGCCTTTTGGCAGCAAATAGACATCCATCGTCAGCGCTGCCTTAGGATCGCTGATAGAAAGAATCAACACATAGTACATCGGATACACGGTAACTATACAGATTAAAATTAACAGCAGATACAGAATCGCCGTCGCTACCGGGCTGCCCTCTCTGATTTTATTATGTTTCCTCACTTTTTCTCCTTTCCTCCCTATTACCATAGCCCGTATCCGGTCATCTTATTGCTGACTTTATTGGCAATGAAAGTCAATACGAAGCCGATTACAGACATAAACAACCCAGCAGCAGCTGTATAGCTGTATTCTCCGCCTATAATACCCAGCCGGTATGTATAAGTACCGATTACGTCCGCCACATCATAGGTAGCCGGTGAATACAATAGCAGGATTAAATCACTATTGGTGCCAAGAATTCCACCTATTGCCATAATCAGGTTAATAGCGATAATATTACGGATACCCGGCAGCGTGATATAGATACATTGCTGCCAGCGGTTGGCACCGTCAATACGTGCCGATTCATACTGGCTTTGGTCAATGGAACTAATAGTTGAGACATAGAGGATACTGCCAAAGCCAAATCCCTTCCACACATTTACAACGGTATAAATAATTGGAAAAGCTCTTCCCACATTCCGCCAGTTTTGTTCCGGCAAATCCAGCACCGCATGTAAAAACCGTGTGATCATGCCATCCTCATTAATAAAAGAAATCACCATACCCGCCACCACCACAGTGGAGATAAAATAAGGCATATAGCTTGCAGTCTGAGCAAATTTTTTAAACCGAAGCCATCGGATCTGATCCAAAAGCAATGCAAATAAAATTGGTGCCGTAAACCCAAACAATAGATTTAACCCACTCAAAACCAATGTATTACGGATCAGGCGTCCAAAGTATTTTCCTTCTATAAACCGTTTAAAATGTTCCAGTCCCACCCATGTCACGCCTTCACCCCAAAAAGGTGATCCCGGCATATAATCCTGAAATGAAATCACCAGACCGAACATCGGTCCATAGGCAAAAATGGCTATTAAGATAAAGACAGGCAGCATCATCGCATAAAGCTGGAGATTTTCCCGCCTTACAGCCTTCCGGGCGGAATTTCCCCGGTTTTGAAGCAATTTCGTTGTTTCCCTCTTTTTTCTCATCTCATCTTTTCCTTCCCCTCCTGTTTTCAATACCTCTCTTTACAAAACGATTATACGTCTCAAATGATCCAGTCACAATTTGAAAAATTTTAGATGGACTTTAAATTTTTTAACTGTGGATATGTACCGGTTGACAGGGGATGTGGATTTGATAGAATGAATTTAATCTGACAAAGTATCTAAATGTTTCTCTTAAAAATTGGCAAATAGGATAGTATATGTATATATGTTTAATTACATATGAAAGCAGAGGTATTTATGGAAATTCCTTTCAAAGTATTGTTAGTAGATGATCAGAAACTGGTGCTGGATGGTCTGATAGAGCAACTGCATTGGGCACGCTTTCACGGTGTATTGTGCGGTTCCGCACAAAATGGCTTGCAGGCCCTGGAGCTTATGGAAACGATCCGCCCTGACGTTATCATTTCCGATATCAGGATGCCCGTTCTGGACGGTATCGGGCTGGCACGGAGGCTTCACGAGTCCACGCAATTTTCCGATATCCCGATTATCTTTTTATCCGGCTACCGGGAATTTGAATATGCCCAAAGAGCTCTGCAATATCATGTAAACCAGTACATCTTAAAGCCCATAACCCGGCAAAAACTGGCTCAGCTGGAAGATCTTCTCACTTCCCTCTATCAGTACCGAGAATCCTCCCAGCTCACCTTTCTGGAATTAACGGACAGCAATTGGCAGCAGCAGATTTCCAATGCCTTGAAAAATCATGACATCGGAAAAATTGAACTGTTTTTTCAATCGCCTTTTTACCAGCGCTGCATCCACAGTTCCTATTGTGACAGCCTGGGCGGCCAGTTGTTGACACTGCTTTATGATTATCTGACAGATATCCACTTTTCCCCTGAAGCGCTCCGCGCTTCCCAGGAACATACTCTGACGCAATTTTTCAGCTTTCCCAACCGTTCTGACAAGGCTAACTATCTGGAAAGTACCTACTTCGATCTGCTTAATCTGATGTCCAAACAGAGGAATAAAAATACGGATGCCCTGTACCGTTATGCAGTTTCTTCCATTGACCTGCATTACACAGACCCGAATTTTACAATCTCCCATCTGGCTTCCGAAATGAATATAACCCTCTCTTACCTGAGCACTTTGTTTAAACAGACCGCAGGCTGCAATCTTAATAGCTATATCACCAATAAACGGCTGGAGCGGGCCTGTACACTTCTGGCTTGTCCCCGTTATTCCATCAGTGAAGTGGCCCATCAGTCAGGCTATGACGATCCTGGTTATTTTTCCTCGCTGTTTCGCAGGAAAATGGGGATGAGCCCTACTGATTACCGCAACAGCCGTCTTTAGAATGGAGACTTTCATGAGAAAAAAAATGTTTACCGCTCTCTTTCTGGCAGTGTTTCTGGTGTTTTCAGGATCCTATTTCCTGATTTATTTTATGTTCCACAATATCCTACACTCCCAGCTCCAGCAGCAACAGCTGGAGCTTCTGCAGTATAATCAAACCATTTTTCAAAACTATTTCGATTACTTTGATATGATCCCATTCCAAATGCTCAACGACGAAAAAATTGGAGAAGCTATCAATACGGACAGCGGCGTTTATTTGGATTTCTTCCGTGCCAGAGAAAGCCTGCGCAGAAATCTGAATAATTATCTTAAACAGTATTTTTACGCCACCAATATCAATTGTCGGATCTCCCTGTTTTTAAATGATGCCATTCCGTTATCCGCCAGCTGTCCTGCCGGTTCTTTATCCGATCGATATGGTACTTATTCCAGCTATATCTCTTCTAATATACAGGTCAGTGATCAGAAATGGTACCAACGGGCCACACAGGCCGCTTGGTCTCACTATTTTTTTTACAACCAGGAAACCGGTGAGCTCTGCTATGCACAGAATATTCTAAATTACTATACCGATGCCTACACCAGCGACGGGCTGGGCGTGATCGTGTTCAGCATCCCCGCAGATGTAATTCTGGAAAAACTTTCCTTACGTTCCGTCACTTCAAACAGTAGTTTCCTTATACTCAATGAAGACCGGGATATCCTGTATTCTCAAGGCCCTGATGTTTCTTCTCATCTTACTGACGATGTCTTTTTGTCTCAACCGCCTACCCAACTCCGTCTTGCCAAGGAGGAATATCTGCTGGATATTTCCTCTGCTATCGACGATCTCTATCTGATATTTCTGACCCCGGAATCCGATATAGAAGCAATGGTACGAATGCCGCTGCACAGCTACATTCTATTCGCTGCTTTTGCCTTGCTTTTGCTTGCCGGGATCCTTTCCGTTCTCTCCTATCGGATTACCGCTCCGGTGATTTCCTTTGCGAATCTCCTGGAAAAAATCGACGATACGCGAAGCTTTGATACTTCTCTTTTATCCGGCTACAAAGACCGGGAGCTCAAAATCCTCTGCTGCAGCTTCAGAGATCTGATCAGTCGGGAAAACACACTAATCCAACAGATCGATGAAGAGCATACAGCCCGCCAAAAGGCAGTACTTCATGCGCTCCAGGCACAGATCAATCCCCATTTTCTATACAATGCACTGGATTCCGCAAGCTGGATGGCGCTGAATAAACATGAGGATGCCATCGCGGATGTGCTGTCGTCGATTTCCAACCTAATGCACTACAGCATTTCCCATCCGGACACCTATGTCCCTCTTTCCCAGGAACTGCAAAACATCCAGGACTTTATCCAGATCTGCTGCCTGGAATATCCCATAGAGATTTACCTGCATGTTTCGGCATCTGACGACAGTCTCCCGGAACAGCTTCAAATCCCCAAATTCATTCTTCAGCCATTGATCGAAAACGCAATATTGCACAACACAGATCTGCCTCTGCTCCATATCTCTGTCAATATCTCTGCCTCTTTGTCCGAAGTCTTCCTTACGATCACTGACGACGGTACCGGTGCAGATCCTGCAAAATTAAATGCCTTTTTGTCATATGAACAGACCGACCTTACTGTCAGCAGCGGGTTTGGCATTCGCAATGTCAACGAACGAATCCGGCTCAATTACCCGGAGCCCTCAGGCCTGTCCTACACGAAAAATGCGGATGGTCATCTGACCGCCCAGATCCTCCTTGTAACAGCATCTTAAATTAAACCGCTATAAATCCTGAGTATTTCCCTTTTATGTGATTATCCTTCAAGTAAAAAACGAATCCGGGAAAACAAATTATGATATCATAATTTGGGGTAGATGGGTTCGTCCGGTACACTGGCTAAAAGAATATAATCGGAACGGCCTGTTACTTGTTTTGTAACAGGCTGTCTTTTATCATAATATCTGTGAGGTATAATTATAACAGAATTGGAAAAATGCATGATAGGAGTATCTCATGTTGGTATACGAACAATAAGAAGAGAAAACAGCCGTTTTAAGGCAGCTATTCAGAATTATCGGAGCAAACGTTTCGTTCGGTACACAATTTATTTGTGATTATGGACGTAATATTTATATTTGAAATAATGTGTCAGTCTATAAGAAAAATAGATATCGGAGATAACGAGTTAATCGTGTCAAACGTACAGATATATTCGGCCGCCCATCCTGTTAAGCCGGAAAAAAGACTCCCTGCGGAATTGAATCCGGAAAAACAGGAATATTTTATTATTGCGGCACCTATGTGCCTCCGGTAAAGCGGACAGCGGCGGCTGGTCAGTAAGCACCGTTTCCAGCATCCTCTTTTCCATTGAAAATATCATATTTCAGTAAAATACCTGTAATTAATATTTTCAATGGAAATCGTACAGCTTGGATTCCCCAGTTTTTCTCTGACTTCCTTCGTAATATTTATATATGAATTCCAGAACGCCTCCTGGCTTATCACTTCCACCGGATTTCTTACCGACGTAATAATATGTGCGGTATCACCCAAAGTACATCCTCTTATCTGTCCGCACACAAGCCTTTCTATGCTCATCCGCGCCGTAATGAAAATGCCCGAATTCCGGTATTCTTTATTTGCACTTTCTTCCTACAGATGTGCAACAAAATCATTTGTATAATATTTTGAATCAACACCAAAGAAGCTGATTACATACCGTTCCGTTTCTGTTATCACGATATTATCCAAACTCTTTTTATAATTATCTTATGTCCGGCTGATCAGCCTGTGACTCTAAAACGCTTAAAATTCTTGAAAATATCGTGTTCCGCTGCTCCTTCCGCTCCCAACAGCCGCAGCAGCTGTGTAAGCTCGGATACGGGCTGCATACATTGACTGCCGCTGCAAAGGTAAAACTGTTCACCCTTCTCCGGTATGGGGTAATTTTGTATATATGGCGCCAGTCCTCCGAGCGTCTCTCCGTTCTTCTGTGTTTTCACTATGGCAGACAATCCCGGTATTGTCTCCGCAAGATATGCAAGCTGTGCCAGCCGCTTCGTCCGTCTTTCCGTATCGGAATCAGAATCACAGGAAAACGTACATATCAGTTCTTTTGTGGGATAGAGCACCTCCATCATAGTTAAGAGTGCATAGCTGTGCCCTGAGGGATACCCTTCCATGGCACCGGCCAGATAATACAGCTGTTTATCCAGCGCTTCCTGCCATTTTGTCTCACCGGTAATCTGTGCCAGCTTATGAAGCACCCGGGCGCCCACAGAATTCCCTGACGGCATCGCGCCATCATAGTTCTCCTTTGTCCTCATAAAAAGCTGCTCCCCGTCTTCGGCATACAGATAGAAGCCCCCTTTTTCCTGATCAAAAAACTGTTCAAGCAGAATCTCCGCGCAGCGGGCAGCCTGCTCTAAATAAGCTGTCTGAAATGTCACCTGGTAAAGCTCCAGCAGGGCAAGAATATAGCAGGTATAATCATCAAGCTTTCCTTCACCTGCCGCATCTCCATCCCGGTACCGCACCAGCAGGCGTCCGTCTTTCATGAGATTTTGTCTGACAAAGCCTTCTGCCCGGACAGCCATATCCACATATCTTTTATCTCCAAACACGGCGCCTGCCTTTGCATATGCACAGATCATCCAGCCGTTCCAGGAAACCAGTATTTTATCATCCTTGTGGAGCGGTGTACGCCTGATACGATATTCATAAAGCTTTTGGAAGGCTTCTCTACCGATTCCGTCCATATGGCCTCCGCCGTCACAGCCGCATTGTTCCTCACAGATCCTTTCATAATCTTTATTTCCCAGAAGGTTCGGTATGCTCTTTCCTTCAAAATTGCCATTCGCGGTAATCCCATACCACACACAAAAAGCTTCTCCTTCTTCCTTTCCCAGGATCCGCCTTATTTCCTCCTGTGTAAACACATAGTACTTTCCTTCCACACCGTCGCTGTCCGCATCCTGCCCGCAGTAAAATCCGCCCTGTGCATCCGTAAGCTCCCGTTCCACATATCTGAGAACCTTCTTGGCCACACATTCATACAGCTTCCGCCCTGTCCGGCTGTACGCTTCCAGGTAAGCGATGGCAAGCAGCGCATTGTCATACAGCATTTTTTCAAAATGCGGCACCAGCCATCTGTCATCTGTAGAATATCTGGAAAATCCTCCGCCAATATGGTCAAATATCCCTCCGCGGTACATCTGTGTCAGAGTCGTTTCCGCCATATCCAATGCCTCCCGGCTGTTTTCCCGAATACCGTACTCTAGAAGGAACATCAGGTTATGGGGTGTGGGAAACTTCGGGGCACCGCCGAATCCGCCGTTCTTTTTATCGAAGTTATCCGCGAACTGCCGGAAAGCCAGATGTACCATGTCTTTTCCCGGTTCGGCCGCCGTCGGCTGTTCCTGTTCTTTTACGTAAGCGGTTATCTGCTCAGCGCTGTCCAGGATTTTTTCTTTTTCCAGCTTCCATTGTGCAGCTGCTGCCGTCAGCAGCTCCTGCAGCCCCACACTGCCGTAACGGGCTGTGGGAGGAAAATATGTGCCTGCGAAAAATGGCCTGCAGTCAGGCGTCATGATTATGGTCAGCGGCCAGCCGCCCTGCCCTGTCATAGCCTGGCAGACCGACATATATACGGAATCAATATCCGGCCGTTCCTCCCGATCCACCTTTATACAAACATATTCCCTGTTTAAAAGTCCGGCTATTGCAGCATTTTCAAAGGATTCCCGTTCCATAACATGGCACCAGTGACAAACTGATTAATCGAACACACCTAAGAATACCCAATGCTTAAAAAAATCGGTTTGTCCTCCGCCTTTGCTTTCGCAAACGCTTCCTCACACCAAGGGAACCAATCCACAGGATTGTAGGCGTGCTGAAGCAGATATGGAGACTTTTCATTGATTAAGCGATTGGGTACGTTTTCAGCTGTATTCATGGGCATCACCTTCTTTCTTTATATAAGTAAATTTAGTATTGTGCAATAATATAAAAAAGATACTGCCAAACGGAACTGACTGTATCTTTTTCATTGAAGAAATTGATATATATGAAATGGTATTATCTCTGGCTCTCCCGCCTTCGCGGACAGCACCGTACATAAACTTCTCGTTCGGCTTGGCAAACTGAGAGGCAATGCTTCCGAACACCATAAGGATGTGTCCGCTGTTAACCTTTCCATATTATTCCCCACACATACAATATTTTTTTGTATCCACAAAAAAAGTCTGTTTTTTCCATATAATCCTCGTTTTTATACATTCTCTTTTTCCAGAAAAGTGTTAAACTAGGTTTATCACCAAAAGGAAAATGGTATAAAGGGGAATTGGTTATGGAACATAAATTTATAACTTTTCAGAATACTCAGCAGATTATTCAGTTCGTCAATATGGTAAACAAGCTGGATTTTGATGTGGATGCCAAATACGGGAGCCGCGTTGTGGATGCGAAATCCATTCTGGGAGTGATATCTCTGGCTTCGTACAAAACCATTGAAGTGATCTTCCACTCTGACGCTGATTGTAACCCGCAGATAAATAAAATATTTGATTTAGCATCATAAGGTTAATTATATGACTCCGGAAAAAATACATTTGATCATGTTTATGGGCCAGAGTAATATGGCCGGAAGGGGAACTGCCGAACAGGCCCCGGCAGTGCCGGGTGGTACCGGATATGAATACCGTGCCGTTACTGCCCCGGATTGTCTGTTCCCGCTGACAGAACCCTTCGGAAAAGAAGAAAATAATATCGCCGGTGTGTATGAACCCGGAATGAAAACCGGATCTATGGTATCAGCATTTGTCAATGCTTATGTTGAAGAAACCAAAGTTCCGGTTGTCGGTGTGTCCTGCTCCAAAGGCGGTTCCGCCATCGCAGAATGGCTCCCCGGGACTCCTTACTATCGGGATGCGGTATGCCGGATGAAGCGCTGCGAAGCCTTCCTTAAGAAGCAAGGGATTCCGATCGTACACCGTTTTATGGTGTGGTGCCAGGGATGCACGGATGGGGATCTGCATACGAATCCGGAAGTGTACCGAATACAGACCGCTGACATGATTCAGGCTTTTCAAAAAGAATGCGGAATAGAGAATTGTTTTTTGATTCAAATCGGGAATCACCGCGATGATCCGAATCGTTACCTTCCTATACAGGAGGCTCAGCTGCGATTGGCGGAGCAGGAACCTGATGTAATTATGGTGAGCCGTCAGTTTGCCGGATTTGCTGAGCGGGGATTAATGAAGGACGAATTCCATTACTGTCAGGAAGGCTATAATCTGGTCGGGGCGGAAGCCGGGAGAAATGCCGGACGTTTTGTGGCGGAAAACAGATAAACGGAAGGGACTCCTGTAATTCCTGCAGGAGTCCCTGATATTTTCCGTTCTTTTCTCCATGATTCAGCCACAGCCTCTTTTTTCTTAAGGGCTTTGCCTGCCTATTGATACGCAAAGAGTTTTATTTTTAATAATGTGGGCTTATCATACCTCATATTTGCCGCTTCATCCCCATTCAGCCTGCGCCCGCTGACCCATTTTCCATCCCTGAATTCTCCTTCTTCCAAAGACAGAATGTCCACATTAGGCTTATGCATATCTGTGGAAAACGGGGCAATCATGCACCCATTTGCAATAAGAAAGAACTCATCCGCCCCATTCTGCAAAGCAAGACATACTCCATCCTGTCTCGGGATAAACGGCGCCGCCATGATAACTTTAAATCCGAATCTGCCAAAAAGCATCGTATCCTGTCCGGGCCGTTCGCTGATTACCGCCTGCAGGCCTTCTGTCCCATATCTGGAGGTAAGCAGTTCCATCATGGATTTAATCGTATGTCCGTACCATGCGTATTCCTCTGTATCCTGCGGCAGAGAAAGCAGCGGATCCGAAGTATCCACACCAAACAGATAGCTGGCGGAGGCGGAAAAGGGTTCTCCCATATCTTCAAAGCCGAAAGGGGCAAAACCGACGGCATGATAATGGCCGATCACATATACGAGGCGCGGAGCCGCATGGCTGTGAACCGCAGTTTCCGGAATGAACAGCGGATTTCCCAGTTTCGTATATTCATCGCAGACATCACAGAAATTCTGTACGTAAATATCCGGTGCATAAATATCGATATGGGGAGCGCGGTATTTCCACACCTCCATCATTCTCGCCACAGGTCCTCCGCTGGGGAACATTCCCGGTTCCTGCCCTTTATCCAGCCATGCGTTCACCGTCATCGGCAGATCATATTCTTTTTTCCCGGCGGCCGCCACCTGTTCTATATACCCCGAAACGGAATATGCATGGAAAATCTCCGCCGCCGCCGTCGTGAATACTTCCTCCCATGTGCCGCAATCCCTGCCGTTTTCCACGGCTGCCTTCACATCCGCACTCATACTTTTGGTGTTTTCCTTCATGTATGCTGCAAAGCTGCGGGGAACCTCTTTTTCAAACAGGTCATCCGCATAAGCAGAATGTTCTCTGGCGGCTCCCTGCAGTCCCGGCTCATTCTCTACCTGCACCGCCGCCACCGTCTGTTCCTTTTCATCCATTTCCCGCAGATGCCGCATCAGCATGGCAAAGGCCCTGCTGTCAGCCTTAACCGTCTCTTCACAATAGGCGGAAAGCGTTGTATAAGGCATTCCATAAAATTGCTCCAGGTTCACCTTGCGCTTTCCCTTTTGAACCTCCGCGCGCCAAAAACGTTCCGGATTGCATTTCACCCATTCAGGCGCATAATAGCACTGCGCATTTTTCCATGCCCCAAACCAGAGAAATACAATATGCATGTGATATCTTCTTGCCTGCGCAATCAGACCGTCTGTCAGCGTAAAATCAAATTTTCCTTCTTCCGGTTCCAGAAGTTCCCAGGTTATCGGCAACAGCAGGGTGTTCATATTCAGCCGCACCGCCTTTTGCCATATTTCTTCCATGAACTCCAACGAAGAAGAACTGGAATTGTGGACTTCTCCTGCAAGCATAATGTAAGGTTTCGAATCCGCTTTCATCAATAAATGGTTCATTTAAGCTCTCCCTTCTATCGTCCAGTCTCCCGCCGCCAAAACCTTTCTTCTGCCGTCCGGCAGGAAAACTTCGGCTTCGGCGTTGGAGGGTATCTGCATTTCATAAATTATTTTATCCCCTTCATATTTCCATCCGCTTACGATTTCGCCAAGCGGTGAATGGTAAGCTGCCTTTGCATACTGAAGGGCCTTATTGGGCAGCGGCTGAATCGTTATCCTTCCTTCTCTCAAACAGATGCCGCATACTCCGGAAAACAGCCATCCGGTGACCGCCCCATAGGAATAGTGGTTCAGGGACGCCTTTACTTCTCCCTTTTCGTTGATGCCGTCCCATGTTTCCCAGATCGTGGTCGCTCCCTTTTTTACAGAATAAAGCCAGCCGGGCATCGTATCCTGCAGCAGAAGACGGTAGGCAGTCTCCGTATAACCGGACTGCGCAAGCACCTGACACAGCGACGGTGTTGACAGGAACCCTGTGTTCAGATGATACCCCAGCTTCACCACCAGCTGATTCAGATCGGCCGCCGCCTGTTTTTCTTCTTCCGGGGAAAGCAGGCCAAAGGCGATGGCCCGTACATATTCCGCCTGCCGGTCAGAATGAATCCGCCCTTCCTCCAGCGCAATATGGCAATACGCTTTCTTCGCCTGCTGTGCCGTTCTTCCGTACTTTTGCGCATCCTCTTCTTTCCCCAGGATGCCCGCGATTTCTGCAAGCAGCTTTCCGGAACGGGCGAAGTATGCGGTTGCCACCTTTTCCTGCGGCGTGCGCATTGACATGGTGCTTTCCACGTCCGGCTCACACCATTCCCCATAATCAACGCCTGTTTCAATCGTGTAGCTTCGATATGGATTCCGTTTCAGCCTTTTGATCGGATTTAACGGCTTCTGCTTTGCCCTGTTTTCCAGATACTGATACCATTTTTGCATCATTTCATAATTTTCTTCCAGAATCCGTATGTCCCCATACCTTTGATAGAGCGTATACGGCACAAGAATACAGGCATCGCCCCATCCTACGGAGCCCGCAAGCAGTCCTGCAAAAAAACCGGGGTTGTTATTTCTCGGAGCAATATTCGCAAGCCTTCCATCCTCATATTGGTTCAGCCTGCATTCTCCAAGCCACTTCCGAATCACCGGATAACAATCCTCCAGAAAAAGCCCCGTCTCAGTAAATACTCCCATATCCCCTGTCCAGGCGGCGCGTTCTCTGGTAGGGCAGTCCGTGGGCACATCGCAGAAATTGGATTTCTGGCTCCAGATGCTGTTCTTCACCAGCTGATTCACATCCGGATCCGAGCACTCGAATTTTCCAATCTCCTCCATACGGGAATACACTGCGACAGAGGTGAATCTGGCCGCTGACAAATCCAAATCCGTTTCCACCTTCGCATAGCGGAAGCCCCATATGGTAAACCGGGATTTATAGTGGTTTTCCCCCTCTTTGCAGGTGTAATCCACGCTCTGCCTGATGCCGCCCTCTTTATGGCGCTTTCTGTCCTGAAAATTCTCTGTGGTGAAATTACCGTCCTGATCCAGGGTCTCCCCGTGCGTTAACACGATTCTGTCCCCGGCGTGGGCGTTTATGGTAAATTCTATGTATCCGGCCAGATTCTGCCCATAATCGATAACCGTATCCCCGTTCGGCGTTTTTATAAGATGGCCCTCAAAGCGTTCCCTTTCCTCAATCGGGACACAGTTTGCACAGCAGAAATTATCCACGCCAAAGCTTTTCCTCTTCACCTCATGGAACTGTGTGATTTCCTCCTTTAAGGCGTCAATAACCTCCCCCTGCTGCATATCATTTTCACGGATTGGCCCGTTCTGGGAGGCCTGCCAGTTCTCATCCGAAATACAGACCGCTTTCCCGTCCACCTCCAGCTGGAAATACAGCGCTACGTCTTCTCCATAAAGATTCCGTTCTCCGTCCACGCCGGAACAGCTCCGGTACCATCCGTCTCCCAGAATAACCTGCACTTCATTTGTCCCCTGCTTTACAAGCTCCGTCACATCATAAGTCTGGTACGCCAGTTTTTTGTCATAGGAGCTTGTCCCCGGCGCCAGGACAAAGCTTCCGACTCTGCCGCCGTTGATATAAGCCTCATATAAGCCGTGGCTGGTAACATATAGTCTGGCTTTTCCCTCCTTTTCCACTTGAAATGATGTTTTAAGATAACTCGCCGGTTTATGTATGCCAGGGTCACAGACAAGCTCCGGATTGATCCATTTTGCAGAGAAACAGCTCTTCTCCAGCAAGCCCATTTCAAAAAAGGCCTCTTCACTCCATTCCCCTGCCGTATCCGCTTCATCCCACAATCGTACCTTCCAGAAAATCCGCTGCCGGCTTTCTGCTTTTACTCCCAGGATGGCATTCATTTTATCGGTGGCCGTTTTCCCGCTGTTCCAGAGGAGCACACCATCGGCGGACGCAGAAATCTCATAAGCCGTCTGCTTCTTTCCGCCGGAACAATTCCATGAAAGATAGGGATACCGGATATCTATGCCAATCGGATTTTCCATATATTCCGTTCTTAATTTAACCGCTTTCATTGGCTTTCCTTTCCCGGGATGTATTATGTGTCATCATCCCTGCAGTTTTATTGTTTTTCCTCTGGTAATGCCGTTTTCATTATAAGCATCCACACGCACATAATACTCCCGTTCCTTTACCAGCGCGCCGATCCTCTTTTCGATAACGGCATCCCTCATGCTTCGTACATCATCGGGAGCTCTGAAAATCTGATAGCTGTGATATAATTTGTCTTCTTTATGCCCCCACAGAATATTATAGCCTGAAGCATCTGACTTTCCTTCTATCGTTATTAGCATATCCAGTCTGTCCCCGCTCCTGGATGCCCGGAAGCCGGCCTGTGCCGGTTTCTCTCCTGCGCCCGGGCCAAACAGGCGCAGGCCGGAAATACAGGGCGCCACGTCATAGGGTATCTGCACAACGGTGAGACGCACAAAGCGTACCAGGATCCCCTCTTCTCTTATCACCAGATCATGCGGCAGATCCGTAACCGCCTCCGATTTATCCTCAATCATAAAATATTCTTTTCCGTCCAGCGAGCCTTCCAGTTTCCATCTGGTACACAAATCTCTTTCCTCAATATATCGGGGCTGTGTGGCGGATCCCTGTATCTTTCCCGGAGACGCGACGGGCAAATCATCATCGGCAAAATTGATTTGGATTGCCCTGACATCCGAAGGCTTTTCCAAATCAACCTCCAGCCACTCGCCGCTGCTTGTACCGGCCGCCCTCCACCAGGATTTGGAATCTTCATTTACCGCCTTTTGAGCTCCTTTCCCTTCCGCAAAGGAAGAGCAGGACGCCGGTTTTGCATAGCTGAGCAGGTACCACTGAGGCTCTCTCCAGGGATCCTCTTTTCCCTCCTCCACAGCGATGGGCCAGTCTCCATAATTTTGATTGCAGAACAGTTCTCCTTCTTCGTCAAAACCCGCAGGCCAAATGCCCACCCTGCGCTCAAACTGATGATTTACACTGATCCGCATCGTAGAGGCATGCCATAAATTTTCATTTCTGTCCCACATCGTAGAGCCATGTCCCGCGCCAGGCATAAATCCGCCGGGATGATAGGAAAACGGATTGTTCTGTGCCAATTGGAAGGGCCCCAGCGGGGAATCCGATACATATACGCCGTCCGCATATACATTATACTCCGCCCCGGGGCAGGCATACTGAAGATAATATTTTCCTTCATGCTTTTCCATCCAGGGTCCTTCAATAAACGGCCTTCTTGTGAACATCCCCCGGATTTGCGGAATATACTGCGCCGGCATCTGCTCCTGCGTCATCCCGCTGCTTTTCAGGAAGCCCTGGAACATTGCCTCCACCTCTTCCTCACTGCGGGGGAATTCACAGTTATCCACACCCATTCTCTCGTAACCTCTTTCATAGCCGTTTCCGGAAATCAGTTCGATTCCTTCCGTCCGGGGAAGCATCGTGGACGGCTCCAGTTCCACTCCCCAGACGGGGGTAATGTTGGAGCATCCCCAGTAAAAATAAACCTTTCCGTCCTCATCAAAGAAAAGATTCGGATCCCAGAAATCAAACGTACCCGGAATCTCTTCATAAGGCCCTTCTATGATATTTTTCGTTCGGTAATAATTACAGTTTTCTCCCTTTCTGGACGCGCAGAAATAAACGTAATCCCCGCAGACCCTTGCGTCCGGCGCATAATCATAGAGCGGAAGGTTTTCAGGTAGCCTGTATGCCTGCCAGTCAGCCAGATCCTCAGATACCCACACGCTCAGATTCATGGAGGCGAAAATATAGTATTTGCCCTTAAAAAAAATCATCGACGGATCCGCCGCCTCTCTGTCAATCTGCAGCTTTCCGTGGGAACGGGGATCCATATTGAACTGATAACGGTACGGTACATTAATTGGATTACAATAATACTTCATAACATTCTCCTCACATTTCTTTCTTTAAAAATTCTGCGCTTATCTGCAAAGATTTTATCGGGGACTTCTCCGCCCAGTTCTTATGGCTTTCCAGAACAACGGCATCCACTCCGGCCGAAAGGGCCTGTCCTAAAAGTTCCTTTACATTCATATTCCCCTGCCCCAGCTCCATACTGTCTGATTTTAAGATGGGCGTCATGGAAGCGCCTGTTATCCTTGTTCCTCTGTCATTGATGTGATACAGCTTCATCCTTCCGCCCAGCTTTTTCATGAAAGCAATTGCGGACACCCCGGCCTCTGTCGGCCAATAGGAGTCAAATTCAAAGCCCACATAAGCCGGATCCGTTTCTTCCGCCAGATAATCAAAGGCCGTTCTGTCTCCCTCCACTTTTCTGAATTCGCAGTTGTGGTTATGGTACAGAAGCCGGATTCCCGCTTTTTCCAGCTTTTCACCTTCCCTGTTTAAATCCTGCGCCAGCCGCAGGACTGCCTCCTTATCGGAATAATCAAAACGGTACATTCCTGTTATAATCACCTTGTCCGTGCCGAAATCCTTTGCCTGTGCGATCACCTTTTCCGTTTCCCTTTGAATCGTTCCCAAATCCTCATGTATGCCGACAACGGATAACCCCGCCTGATCCACCAGCTTCTTCCAGTCAAAATTTCCTCCCTTCCCCACCGGCATGCCTGCCATTTTCGTCATCATACGGACCAGGAACGGTGTGGGCCGGATCATAAAGCCATTCAGTTCTATCCCATCGTATCCCGCCTGTCTGATCGCACGCAGGGTTTCCGTTGCCTGCGTTTCATTCTTTGTAACAGTTCCCAGCATAATCTGCTGTACCGCTTTTAATGCCATATCCATCTTCCTTTCTTTTTCCTGTCTCCGGTGCGAAAATTTTTTTCTTCAGCATATGGTACTGCCAGATACAAACCGCGGCTGCTGCGGCTGCGGATAATACATCCGAAATGGTATAGGCCGCCGCTATTCCCCGGAAGCCGAAAAGCCTTTCCATCAAATACAGACAAGGTATTAAGACCGCCCCCTGTCTCAAAACAGATACGATCACCGCTCCTCCGGCATTCCCGGACGCCTGCAGAAAGTTGGTGCTTAAATAATAGAATCCGACGACAGGGCTGGCAATTACCAAAAAGAATACCATCTGTTCCCCCATTGCCGCCGCGTCTGCATTTTTTAAAAACAGCTGTATCAGCGTATGTCTGGCCAGGAAGCTGCCCGCCGCCGCAGCCGTTCCCAGCACAAAACTGAGTATTCCGAGCTTCTGCAGTATTTCCTTCAGCCGGGGCAGATTCCCCGCTCCGTAGTTATATGCCATCATAGGCTGCACGCCCATGCAGATTCCCATCTGAATCATGCCTATTATCATGGTTGTCTTTCCTGCGGCCGCCATCGCAGCAATCGCATTGGTTCCATAAAAAGCCAGCAGCTGATTGGAAAACGTGGAGGCAAAACCGGATAATATACTGCTTATGCCATTCGGCAGGCCGACCCCCAGAATAGGTAGTAAAAACGTTTTGCGCCTCATCGCATACCCGGGCGAAACACTCAGATATGCCGATTTCCTTAAAACATAAAAAAGATAAAAGCCGCTGCTTGCCATATTGCCTATCACCGTAGCTGCCGCCGCGCCTGCTGCTCCTTTATGGAGTACCAGAATAAAAAGAGGATCCAAAAGCATATTAAGAACCGTTCCCGCCATATTCCCGATCAGACCTTCCCTGATTGCCCCGTCCGCACGAAGGAGAGTTGCCAGTACCACCGACAACAGCATGAAAGGCGCCCCCAATGCGAGTATTCTCATATAGACGCCTGCCGGAACCATGATCTCGCTGTTTGCGCCCAACAGCTTTAATACAGGCTCAGTTCCTGCCAGCAGGATAACAGCCGCGGCAATCCCAAACAGGACAGCCGCCCAGCAGCTTACACTGGCATAGCTCTTCGCATCCTCCACTCTGCCTGCCCCTGCGGCATTTGCAATAACGGAACATCCGCCGACACCCAGCATCGTCGCGGCCGCCGTCACAAGGGAAAACACCGGCCCCACCACCGAAACTGCCGCAACCAGGGCGGTATCCCCCAGCTGCCCGATAAAAAACATATCCGCCATGTTGTAAATTACCATGATTAATATGCTGATACACGAAGGAACCGCCATATAAATAATGGCGCTCCACACCGGCTTCTCTTTGAACAGGGCTTCACTCTTCATCCTTTGTTTTTCCATATTCTATCCTTCTCTTTCCCCGATACATGGCTGCATTCTCTTTCCCGCCGCAGTTCAGACAAGCCGAACCCGCCGCTCCTGCCTGTTTCAGTTATGCAACATCTGTTGATTTTCTATCTAATGTCGATTATAATGAACACAAATACAAAATCAATCAGCAATGCACTCCTGATTGTCAGATATGCAACACATTTCCGAAAACTGTTTAAGAAAGGATACCTCTTATGAAAACTGACGCCCGTGTAAAATATACCAGAATGGTCATACAGCAGACGTTCCTGGAGCTGCTGCAAAAGAAGCCGATTTCTAAAATTACGGTAACCGAAATATGTGAAATTGCCGGAATCAACCGGGCTACCTTCTACAAGCATTACATGGATCCCTATGATCTTCTGGAACAGTTTGAAAATGAGGCGATTCAGGGACTTTTATCCATGATGGAAGGTTCCTCCGCCAGGGATGCCGGCACAATCATTCTCTCCATATTGACTACCATGCAGAAAAACAGAGATATCTTTGCAAAGTTTTCATCTCTGGAAGGGGATAAAGGGTTTACCTTCCGGCTGGCGGTCAGCTGCTTTGAAAAAATAAATGAGCTGACCACAAATGACCGTCATCCTTCCGGCATCTCCTCCGGCATGAGCTTCAGCTACATAGCCGGGGGAACAAGCGGCATCATGGAATACTGGATCCGCAGCGGAATGAAAGAAGCCCCTTCTGTCATCGCCGATAAAATAATGCAGATGAATCATGCTGTTTCACAGGTCTTGTGAATCCTTTTATGGCAACTCAAATATAACTCATTTTCGACAGTTCAAGTGTTTTTGTTTTAATGAAAATGTGTTAAAATTAATTATGACTGATGAGTATCCATAATTTATGAACAATAACATTAAATAAAGAACGCTTATTTCTTTCGGATTTACTATAATATTTTTATTATTATATTTTCTGAAAGATAAGAGGTGCTCCTATGGATTATGTTTTTCCATTCACCAATTCCATTGATATAAAAAAGTTTCTTGAAGATGTGAAAGCATGCGAGAATGAAGTTTATTTTGAATCTGCAGAAGGAGACAAGCTTGCGCTGCGTTCCGCCTTCTGCCAGCTGATCTTTTATTTTATTCTTAACCGGCCGCAAAAGATGAAAGACGCCGTTATCCGCTGTTCCGGAAAGCATGACCGGATGATACTGCTTCCTTATTTTGATATAGAGGATAATGAAGCAGGACAGAAATGATATAAAGGGTAATATGAATATGAATATAGATGAGAAAATGTCCTTTTTCATGGATCTGATTAATTGCAATTATGAGCTTCATTACTGGAAATATGATACCGAGTTCCGGCTTCTGGAAACCAACTGGCATAATGACTTGTTTTCCGGGAACTTTTTTGACTATATTGGCTTCACCGACCTTATTTTCCGGCATCTGAACGACGGGCTGTACACGCCTCTGGTGTTGGAGGCGGAGTCCAATTTGTTCTGGCTTGCTGGTTTTCAGTCGAAGAACCAGTCCCCGGTTCATATCTATATGATAGGTCCTTTCCTCAGCGGAAGAGACACCCATCTTCTGTTCCATAAAAAGCTGGCCGCCTATGATCTGTCCCCAAAGCTCAGTTATTCCGTGCATAAATTATTTGAAGGCCTTCCGACCATACCCTCCAACATTTTTCTGCAGTACGCTGTTATGCTGCATTTCTGCCTGAATAACGAAAAGCTGACAACGAATGATGTTGTTTTCCGAAACCGGCACTCGGATAATCCGACGGAGCCCGTAACCTTCGGCAATAATTCCCACGCAGGCATCTGGGTCAGTGAACAGCAGTTCTGCAAAATGCTTTCGGAAGGGAATCCCGGATACAAAGAAGCCTTACGGAAAAGCTTCTCCTTAAGCAACGGAATAAAAACGGATACCGGAAACGCTCTAAGCTATCATAAATTCAACTGCATCGTCCTTCTGACCTTATGCTCCAGAGCCTGTATTTCCGGAGGCCTGTCTCCTGAAACGGGCTATGACCTGAACGACTATTATGCGGAAAAAATAGAGCACTGCAAATCCATAACAGATACACGTATCCTGTGTGACGAAATGCTTGAGGACTATGTAAAACGGGTTCAGGAGGTCCGGAACAACACTTCTGTCTCAAAACCGATCCTCAGCTCCTGCGAATATATCCAAAGCCATTTGTATGAAAACATATCCATTAAGGATCTGGCCGGAAGGGCCGGCTATACCGAGTATTATTTCTCCCACAAATTCAAACAGGAAACCGGCTGCAGCGTAATCGATTTTATATTGGACAAAAAAATAGAACAGGCAAAACTCATGCTTTCAGGCACCGGTGAGAGTATCCAAAGTATCAGCGACCAACTTTCCTTTGTAAACCGAAGCTATTTTTACAGCTGCTTCAAAAAAGTGACGGGGCTTTCTCCCAGCGAATACAGGAACCAGAGATCCGGCGGGTAATTCCTATCCTGCCGGATTTTTTTACTTTATCGTTTTTATTTTCGTGAAAACATTTCTATTTTCGTTATACTTTTTCTTTTACAGTAATTCTCTAACATAAACATGAATATGAAAACCTTCCAACCGCGGCGCTGTTATATAATTTAGACATTACAAACGAACGCTGAAAAGCGGAGGAAACATATGGAGGTTACAAATGGGAAAACAAAAAATCAGTCAAAGTGAAATTGACGGCGTACAGTATCGGCGCGCAAAATTATGGCAAATTATTTTATATGCCTGTAATGCATTTATCGGGATGAGTATCTATTCATTGATCGGCCTGTCAAGCTATGTGGGCAGCATTGGCTTCGGCATTTCCACGGCAGTTGTAGGTTTTATTTTAACAGGAACCCGTATTTTCGACGGTATTACCGACCCGCTCCTTGCTTTCGTCTATGATAAGGTAAATACCCGCTTCGGCAAAATCAGGATACTTATGATCGTCGGTTTTGCCATCGAAGCTCTCGCGCTTTTGGCCATGTATGACTGGGTTTCCGGCAAAAATCTTGGTGCCCTGGCCTTTACCGCCATTTATGTCATTTATGTCATTGGCTATACGCTTGTAAATATGACTGCCCAGACGATCCCCCCGCTTCTTACGAACGACCCGAAGCAAAGGCCGACACTTGGCGTCTATACGACAGTTTTTAATTATCTTCTACCTATGACGCTCAGTATTGTCTTAAATGTTGTACTGCTGCCCCGATACGGCGGCACCTACACCCTGGAATTTCTTGCCGCCGCATGCAAATTATGTCTTGCGATTGGTTTCGTTGGCCTGATCCTTGTGTGCATCGGAGTATCCGAACTTGATAAGCCGGAAAACTTCGAGGGCTTATCCAGAGAAAAAAAGCCCTTAAAGCTGAAGGATATGATAGAAGTGTTAAGAAACAACCGTCCGCTTCAGTGCTATATCGTGTCCGCCGCTTCCGACAAAATCGCGCAGCAGACCGCCAGCCAGGCGGTAATCACCACGATGCTGGCAGGTATCATCATCGGCAACATGGGGCTTTCCACCATACTCAGCGTCGTGGGAATGCTTCCTTCCATTATTTTCGCAGTCATCGGCGCAAAATATGCCGGAAAACACGGCAATATGGAAACCTTTGTCGCCTGGTCCAAAATCTGTATCGTGATTTCCGTTGTCATGTGGATTTTCTTTATCATCATTGACCCGAAGCAAATCGCAAATATGGGAATTTTCACCGTTCTTTATGTCCTGCTCACCCTTGCAAAGAATGGTGCGAACATGTGCGTGACAACAGCCAACACAGCTTTCATGTCCGATCTGATCGACTATGAGCTGGACAGAAGCGGACGCTATATTCCCGCTGTCGTTACCGGAACCTCCAGCTTTCTGGATAAGCTGATATCCTCAGTCAGCGCTACGATAGCCGCCGGATCCGTGGCCCTGATCGGCTATACCTCCACGATGCCCCAGCCGGGGGATCCCAGCACGCCCCAAATATTCTGGCTTACCATGATTCTCATGTTCGGCCTGCCCATCATCGGCTGGATATGTACCATAGTTGCCATGAAATTCTGCAAATTAAATAAAAAAGAGATGGTTGCCGTCCAGAAACGTATCGCCGACAAGAAGGCGGCCCTAAAGGCAGAATCTTCAGAAAGGAGTTTCAAATGAGAAAAATCTTGTCTTTCAATAATGACTGGCGTTTTATAAAAACATCCTCCGACAGTTCCGCGCTCCTGACAGCCGACAGCGAAGCTGTAACCCTCCCCCATACCTGGAATGCCGCTGACGGCCAGGACGGCGGCAACGATTATTATCGGGGCACCTGCCGGTACATAAAGGAGTTTGCAGCGCCGGATATGCTTCCCGGAGAGCGGCTCTATCTTGAATTTCCCGCCGCTGCCATGACTGCGGACGTATCCATAAACGGAGAAAAAATATGCCGCCATGAAGGAGGATTCTCTGCCTTCCGCGTGGATATTACAGATAAGCTTCAGGAAGAGAACCTGCTTGCCGTCTCTGTAAATAACGAAGACAATACCACCGTATATCCCCAGAAAGCGGACTTCACATTCTATGGCGGCCTGTACCGGGGCGTGAATTTAATTCTTGTCCCGCAGGAGCATTTTGTCCTTGATTACTATGGCGCGCCGGGCCTCAAGGTAACCCCGGCAGTAAGCCTGGAAGAAAAAAAGGCTGAGGTCACTGTGGAAGCATGGGTTACCGGCAATGCGTCCGTCGTCCATTTTACCATCGACGGAAAGACCATCTCTTCTCCTGTGGAGAACGGGTATGCCGCCGCGGACTTTACGCTGGAAAACGTCCGCTTATGGGACGGCCTGGACGATCCTTATCTTTATACGGCACAAGCCGCCCTGGACAGCGGGGATCAGGTGAGCGTCCGGTTTGGCTGCCGGGAATTTAAAATGGATCCGCAGAAGGGATTTTTCCTGAACGGACGCAGCTACCCCCTTCGCGGCGTATCCCTTCATCAGGATTTCAAAGGCATCGGCAATGCCCTGACGAGGGAACATCACAAGCTCAATATGGAAATCATCCGCGAGCTTGGCGCCACTACCCTCCGCCTCGCCCATTATCAGCATGCACAGGAATTCTACGATCTGTGTGATGAAAACGGACTCATCGTATGGGCCGAAATTCCCTATATCACCATGCATATGAAAGACGGGCGGGCCAATACACTCTCCCAGATGCAGGAACTGGTGGTGCAGAACTACAATCATCCATCCATCGTCTGCTGGGGACTCTCCAACGAAATTACCGCAGCGAGCGCCGTAAACGATGATTTGCTGGAAAACCACCGGCAGCTGAATCAGCTCTGTCACAGGCTGGACAGCACACGGCCTACCACCATGGCCAATGTCTTTATGCTCGAAATGGAAAGTCCGATTCTGGAAATTCCCGATATCAACAGCTATAATCTGTATTTTGGCTGGTATCTCGGTGAACTGGAACAGAATGATGAATTTTTTGATGAATACCATGCAAAATATCCGGACAGGGTAATCGGTTTTTCGGAATACGGCGCGGATGCAAATCCTCAGTTTCAGTCCCCTGAACCGGAAAAAGGAGACTATACCGAAAGCTATCAGGCACTATATCATGAGCATATGCTGCATATGATAGAAGCACGCCCCTGGCTGTGGGCCACCCACGTATGGAATCTCTTTGATTTCGCCGCGGACGGCAGGGATGAAGGAGGCAAACATGGAGAAAACCAGAAGGGGCTTGTGACTTTTGACAGAAAGCTTAAAAAGGATGCCTTCTACTTATACAAGGCGGCCTGGAATAAAACCGAGCCTTTCGTCCACCTCTGCGGAAGTCGCTACGCCGACCGCACAGAAGAAGTGACTGAAATTAAAGTTTATTCCAACCAGCCCAAGGTAACATTGTTTGTGGATGGAAAAGAGTTTGCATCCCAAAACGGGAAGACTGTTTTTACTTACCAGGTGCCTGTCAGCGGCATACATACCATAGAAGCAAAATCGGGCAATTGTACCGATACCATCTCCGTCCGCAGGAGCGCGGAGGCAAACGAGGATTATATCTTTGTAAAAAGGACCTCCGTCACCAATTGGTTTGATGAGGACGACCTGGACCCAGCCTGCTACTGCGTATCCGATACCTTAGCGGAAATCCGCTCTAATCCGGAAGCAGGCGCCATCATTGACGCCATGATGGCCCAGGGTGCCTCCGAACGCGGCGATGTTGCGGACGCCGTCAAAGACAACCCCGGTCTGCAGCGTATGATGGGACGCATGTCCCTGCTCAGCCTGTTAAAACAAAGCGGAACTGATGAAGAAAATATTAAGCAGCTGAATCGGGTTCTTCAGAATATCAAGAAATAAAATTACGGAAAGGGGAATTAATACATAACACTTTGTGATAATACACAGTTATTTGGACACCGGCCATATGGCCGGTGTCCATCTTGTCATACCTGTACAGAGCTGTCCTCTTTTACTTTCCTTACACGTTATTCTCCAAATCCAGCAGTTCATTCCCTGCAAGCAGAACAATCCCAATCCCATGATTATCATTCACTACCCAAAACAATTCATCACGGTAATATTCCTTCGTAAACGAAAATCCCGAGCCCTTACACACTCCATAGACTGACCCGTCTTTATCAATACAGTATTCCGTCAGTCCCCTAAATCCTTTCTCCGCCGCTTCTCTGTAAAGAAATGCCTCTTCCCCATACCACCCATTCTTAACGCCTTTGCAAAAAGCATATGTAAACATGGCGGTACAGGAAGCTTCTTCATAAGATGAGGGATCCGTAAGCACCTGGTGCCACAGGCCATTCCCGCCCTGGAGCCTTCGATAAGAACCGCTCAGCGTCAGGAACAGCTCCATGAGTTCATTGTAATTCTCCAGTTCTTCTGTCAGTCCATCCATAAAATACGCCAGCGAAAACAATACCCAGCCATTCCCGCGTCCCCATGGGATCCCCGTCGCACATTTCCTGTCCAGATCATAGACATGGGAAAACACACCTGACTCCGGCAAAAATAAGTAAGAGGAAAACTTCAGGAACTGCCCGGCGGCCAGCTCAAGCGCCTCCGTATCGCCGGTTATATCATAAAGACACCTTAAAAACGGCGTACTCATATATAAATCGTCAGCCCAGATTGTTGCTGTACCATGCGGACCCGCGGCAGGGCGGTAAAAGGTTCCATCCTCCAGCTTTGTTAGCTTATGAACGATAAATTCCCTTATCCGGCCGGCGATTTTCAAATATCTTTCATCCGGATCCAGCTTATAGCTTTCCAGCATGGCAAGCCCCATGGAACCGCAGTCATCCAGGCATTCCAGCCTCACTAAATTTTGATCATATGCAGGAGTACCGTTCAGCTCTTTATCAAGGACCGCTGATTCATACAAGGTTACACACGTTTTTATATGATGCTCCACATAGCTTTTAAGCTCTTCCTTTCCCAGGCTCACAGCCGTCCTGAGCAGGCCAAAGAGTGTTACCCCAAGCGGATAATCCCATCTTCCGAAAGCGCTTCCTCCCTGACTGACCCAATACTTATCACCGTAAGAGCCTTCAAAAAAAGTACGGAGACACATATTTTTACTGTCAAGAAGCCAACGTTTTCCGCCAGGCATTGTCAACAGATTAGGCAGCCCTTCCTTTTCTGCTTCCACTTCTGACCCGAAGCATCCCGCATAAACCCAGCTTTCATCCGTTCCATTTATTTTCCCCGGCGGAAGAAGCTCACAGCCTTTTACCTGCACCACAGCGCCATAGGCCGTTCCGCCGCACCTGCTTATAACCGTCAAATCCATACAGCGGCATGGCGTAACAGCAATTGCATGGGTTCCCGCTTCACACACAAGCTGCAGTTTCCCTCCCAGATATACCTTATTATACCCGAAGCTCTCAATTACCAAGGAATACGCACCGTCCCCTCCCGCTCCGGTCCTCAGCTTACACCAGGCAATACAGTATCCTTCTTCTTCAGGAAATATCCGCTGCTGCGGAGTGGCTGCTCCAATCGTTTCTTTTTCCGCATCCGGGTTCCAGTGAATCCTGTCTGCTTCTGCCGAATCCCAATCCGGGCCTTCCGCTGTGCCGTTCCCCCACACAGGCTTTGTCTCCAGCAGGTCCGACCATACCCATCCTGCCTGCCCTTGTCTTCCTCTCAGCGGAGACAAAACCGCTGTCTGAGGCAGGGAAAGCTGACAGCCGAAACCGGCAGCTGTCCTTCTGCATATCACAGTAATCGTATTTCTTCCCTGTTTCAATTCTGCATCAATCGAATGCCACAGCTCCTGATTTATTTCATCCGTAAACGTCGACCGGAATAACAGCCCTTCATTCAAATAAAGCTCTGTCGGGGAAAAGCAGGAAATCCCTATCGTCACCGTTTTTTCCAGGCCGCTCATCAGCATGCCGCCGACTATGGAATATCCGTCCGTGCCGGCTCCTGATACAGAAGCCAGATCAAGCTTCCAGCTTCCATCAGATGTTTGTTTAAATTGTTCCGTACTGACCGCACGCACCCGGAAGGCTGCAGGCGGATTCGCCCCCACGTACCGGTCTGCGATTACCGACAGCCGGGATTCAAGTGTTCCGGCATCCTCTGCCATACTCCATTCAGGATCGAAATAGGGAAGCTTCCTCATTTTATCTGATCTCCTTACCATTGAAATCCACTGTCATCGTTTTTCCATGATATGAAATTACATACTCATTTGTATCAAATTCTGCCTGGCAGTATGGATTATCATATCTCTTATAATGATCCAACTTAATCTCACGGCCATCCACAGTAAAAGGCTTATCCCATCCGGACGTGACAAGTCCGAGGGACGGCGACTGATAACGGATGTCAAATGTGTCTCCTTCAATCTGCGACGCCGACACCGCCTCCGCAAACCTTTCAAAGCTGCCGTAGTTTTTCTGATCACCCATTTCACAGATCCATACATTGGCGTGGCCCGGAACCCAGTAATCATAGGGAAGTGCCCTTTCGAACTCCTCTTCCCAGCTGTCCTTATAAACAGAGCGGAATAATTCCGGATCCTTATCGTTCCACCATCCCTTTTTCAGAGAATAAAGCGCTGCGTATCCTTCTTCTTTCCTTCCGATAATCCAGCCGTTTTTCATTACAACCTCATCAAATTCCCGCTGCGGGAAATAAGCATGCGTACAGAGGCCGTGCGAACTGTCCGCCGGAATACGGTGAATGGAGATCAGCACGTTCTTATATGCGGCCGCCTTCGGCATACAGCCGTTCCCCACAAAATAATTGGGCCTTCCCTTATATTCCCCGGAACCGGGATGTGTTGCAAACACAATAGCCCTTCCGCCTAAGGATGCCTGCCAGATATGCTGCTGAAAATTTCCTCTTCCCTTCCTGTAATTCTGGGCGCAGCTTAACATATAATCCTTCGTTTTATAGGAGTAAATCTCCACCTGGGTCAGCGCCGATGAATTGGGATCGGGATCCGTATATACCCCCGCCGCATCACACATCCTGAATTTTTCCAAATTAGCCGTAACCGCCGCATCTATATTATACCACTCCGGACAGAATTTTCTTGAATTATTTATAACCGACCGGTGATAAAAGGTATGCAGGCTCCAGTACAGCATAATATTATCAAAATCAGCCGGATCGATGCCATATCGCTCGGAATCCTCCACATTCAGGCTCATTCTCTGCCTGTTTTCTGATTCTTCAGGCGGATTCAGCGCAATCTCACAAATAACATCACTGCACTGGTAATCATAAACCGCCAGAAGGATCGCCGCAGGCTCCAGCCCTCCGTCCACATAGCCCTTTCCCCACTGCTCCGCCGCCATCGCATTCGCAGAAGAGAAATCCGGATTCATAGTAGGAGCATTGTACATTCTTCCGTTTGTCGCGCAAAAATTTCCTTTCAGGGAATGTACGGCAATATCAAAGAACAGAAGCTCGATCAGTCCTTTTGCCTGGCTCCGTATTTCCTCTTCTTCAGCAAGCTGGGATAATATCAGGAGCCCCAGCATATCCTCCGCATAATACCCGTTTGAAAGCCACTCAGAGAAGCCGAAGCGCTTCCTCCATGTAAGCCATCGTTTCAAATAGGTGCGGCCATGCTCTCTGTGCCATTCTCCGTTTTCTCCATTATTGGTAAAAATCCTGTCACGGTAAAGCTGACCTGCCAGGTACTCAATAGAATGGAACAAAACCTGATGGTTTTCCGTAAAATAGCAGGGCAGGTGGATGTCCACGCCCGGTTCATCAATCCAATATTTAAAGTTGAGGACAGCATCCTCCAGTTCTTGCAGCAGTCCCTCCGTCAAAAGAGAGGAATCCCGGTAACGGTATAATATGGTCAGGAAAGCCGGTATCACAAAATCACCGCAGTCCAGCCTTTCATTTACCCGGTAAAGCGACTGCCTGATATAGGGAAGATGAATCGGCCCGGTTTCCATTCCTCTGTTTAAAAGCTCAAGCCTCGCCAGTTCAAAATAAACCGTCTGAAAATTATTCATCAAATCATACTTCAGATACTTATTCGACTCCCCGCCTTTTACAATATGTTCCAGATACGCTGTTGATTTTTTCTTTCCATTCCGAATTTCTTCAAAATAATCTGTTTTCATAATATAGTCCACCTCATATTGTAACCATTCGTAAGACGGTGCGCCCGGAAAGGAATCGGGCGCACCGTCAGCTGCATTATTTATTTTTCCGTTCTCTTCCGGACTTACATAATCTGTTTTTATTTATTGCTGAAATAAGCGGTACGTTCTTCATTTATAGTTTCAACACCCGCATCCTTCAATGCCGCCATAAAAGAATCCCAGTTAGCCTCAAATTCACCTTCCGGACATGTTATGACTTTTACCAGCCATTCATCTCTGACAAGGTTGATATCCGCTGCAAGCTTAGCCTGTGAAGGAGATGTGTAAAGGGAATCATCGATATCCTCAATGTGTTCTCCCACTAAAGCATATTCCTGATCTGCGATGAAATGATCTTCATACCCGGGATACTGCTTTGCAGTCGCCTTGTTGAAGTCATCCACTGTCTCAAAATAACCCGCATTGCCTGTAAGGAACAGGTCTCCGCGAATCCAGTCTTTATCAGCGGTGTTATAATCAGGGTCGATAACAACAGGAACCCCGTCTTCATCATATTCAAAATGTTCCCCTTCAAAACCGTGATAAAGAGTAAAGCCGCCCTCTTTTGTACACATCCAGTCAAGATAGGTAACACAGGCCTCCACCGTTTCCTCATCTGCCGTCTTAGGGCAGAAAGCGATCAGACCGCCTTCTGAATATGTGGTGGAATACTGCTTGTTGTCCCAGATATTTTTCAGAGGAGGGATTGCCACAAGGTCAGCATCCGGGTAGTTCTTTCTCAATGTGGGCAATGCATAGCCTAATCGGGAATCGATATTCGCACCCACATGATCCTCAAACGTTGCCATATTGCCGTTTATAATATAACTGATATAGTCATCTGTGGGCAGTGCGTAATATTCAGGATGGACCAGGCCGTTGTTATAAAGCTTATTCCTGAAACGGTAGAACTCCTTCATTCCTTCATCAAAGTAATCCCTTGTGAGTTTGCAGGAAATAACGGACTGCAGAGGATCCGATGCAAGCTTTGAAAACGCCGCAAGGAAATAGCCGTCATCCCATGCCGTGGTTCCGATGATATCCGTCCTTCCGTCCGGATTGTTTTTAGTCATCTGTTCAACCAGATTATACAGCTCGTCAACCGTGGTCGGCACACTGAGGCCGAGGGCATCCATCCAGTCCTTTCTGACATAGAAATTACTGCGGGCGGTCGTTGCACGTCTGGCCACGATTCCATACAGCTCATTCCCGTTCGTCCTTCCCATATCAATGACGCTGTCCCCAAGATACTTCTTTAAGTTGGCAGCCTGTCCCTCACCGTCAACAAACTCCGACAGATCCCATACGCCTCCCTGATCATAATAATCTTTCGCTTTGGAGTAGGTATAGGTCAGCACAATATCAGGGGCAATCCCGCCCGCCATCATACTGGTCATCTTGTCAATTTCGTCTGATCTGGGAACAGCAACGAATTCAACATTAATGCCGACCTTTTTCATTTCCTCCTGTACATAATTCGTCCATTTGTTGTCCGTAATGGTTGACCCTGAAGGCGCATTTTCCCGGTCAAACAATTCAACCTGAATCGTTACGTTATCAAACTGCTTCGAACCATATGTAGTCTGATAACCACTGGAGGATGCCTGCTCCTCTCCCGCTCCTTCGCTTGCGGCCGCAGCCTCGTTTCCGCCGGCCTCCGCGGAAGAACCGCCCTCAGCGCTTGTTCCGGCCGCTTTTCCGCATCCGGCAAATAATGACGCTGTCATTGCCAACGCGAGCAGACCTGAAAGTACCTTTTTCTTTTTCATAAAATTTTCCCCTTTCTACTATTTCGTAAATCTATATTTTATGACCGTTTCCGGTCAGATTTACCCTTTCACAGAGCCAAGCATGACACCCTTGACAAAGTATTTCTGAAGCCATGGATAAACAACCAGAATCGGAAGCGTTGAAACTACTACTATCGCCATTTTCAGGGACTGCGTCAGTACCATGGTACCCGCAATATTATCCGCGGAATTGGTGGTCAGCTCACTTCCGAACAGCAATGATCTCAGCCTGAGCTGAAGGGTGTATTTATTAACGTCCTGAATATAAATCAATGCTTCAAAATATGAATTCCAGTACCCCACCGCATAAAAAAGCCCCATGGTTGCAATGATCGGCAATGACAGCGGAAGAATGATTTTAACAAGGATCTGCATATAGGAGGCTCCGTCTATCCGGGCGGCATCCTGCAGGCTTTCAGGCAGTTCCCTGAAAAAAGTCCTCATGACTATAAAATTAAATACACTGATCGACTGCGGAATAAACAGCGCCCCCAGCGTATCGTACAGCCCCACATTCTTTACCACCAAAAAGGTGGGAATCATGCCTCCTCCGAAATACATCGTGAACAGGATCATGCCTGTCAATATCTTTTTCCCCGGCAGATCATTGATGGAAAGCGCATATGCCGCAAACGTAGTGAGCACCAGGCTCAGGGCCGTGCCTAAAAGGGTGATGATAACCGTCGTCCTCATGGAAGTCCAAATCGTACTCCTGCCCAGAATCTGCTTATAGGCCTCCATCGAAAAATCAATCGGATAAAAGGTAACCCCTCCGGAAAGTACCGCATCATAGCCGCTGAAAGAGATGGACAGCACATTCAAAAAAGGATACAGACAGACAAAGGTCAACAGAATGATCAGAAGATAATTCAGCGCAGTACCTATTGTTATTTTTTTCTTAACCGCTTTTTTCACAGACATGCTCTTCATCCTTATATAATCCCTTCCTCACCTATTAATTTTGCGAACCGATCCGCACCCAGCAGGATAATAATATTTACAACCGACTGAAACAATCCGATAGCCGTTGACTCACTGTACAGTGCCTTTTCAATACCAATTCGGTACGTATAAGTACTGATTACCTCCGACACTCCCATCACCTTGTTATTTCCCAGAAGCAGAGGGGCGTCCAGGCCGATTGACATCATCTTGGACAGAGAAAGAATCAACATAGTTACTATGACAGACTTAATGCTCGGCAGTGTTATATAGATCAGACGCTGGAACCTTGATGCCCCGTCCAGATAAGCCGCCTCATATAAGCTCTCATCAACACCGGTAAGCGCCGCCAGATATATGATTGTCCCCCATCCTATTTCCTTCCAGACGTGGCATACAATATATGTAAAAATCCACCATCCTTTTTCGCTCAAAAACGGAATTGCGTCAAATCCCAGTCTTTGCAGAAGCATATTAATCGTTCCGTTCTGCAGGGCAAACATATTGGTCGCTATTCCGGCAACAACCACCCATGATACAAAATGCGGCAGGTAAAGGATGGACTGCGTTACCTTCTTGAATTTTGCACTTCCCAGCTCGTTCAGCATCAGGGAAACAATAATAGTCAACGGAAAACTGACTGCCAGCGATGTAAGATTCAGGACAAATGTATTTTTGATGGCCAGCCAGAAATTCTTATTTGCAAAAACTTTTTCAAAAACTTTAAATCCGATCCAGGGGCTGTCGAAAATCCCCTTGAAAATGTTGTAGTCCTTAAATGCAATGGTAATCCCGTACATCGGCGCATATCGGAATACCAGAAAATAAACAACGACAGGCAAAAGCATCAGATAAATCCATTTATAATTCCACGCCTTCACCAATGTCTTTTTTACATTTTTTCCCATTATATCCTCCTCTTTTTTCATAAAATATTGCACGAAATTTTTATAAGCACATCAATTATTACCACATATTTTTTATAAATCATGCCTCCATTTCACATTTTCATTTGTGCACTATTTATCGTTTTTTTCTCAAGGACATTCGAATTATATCAAAAACCAATATATATGGACATAGAAAAAGTAAAGATAATTTGTAATTATCATTGCCCGTTTTATCATATAATGTTATACTGTAAAAAATAAATAATCGATAGGAGTATTTATTTATATGAGAAGAATAATTTACCCTCTCCCGCACACCCACTCAGATTTCAATATAGATAATGCTTATAACGATGAGTTAACTGTCGATTTAATATACTATAACCACCGGTATCCCACTCCGGACTGGACTATCCCGCAAAGTATTATTGACTTTACGGATGTTACATATATCCTGGGCGGTGAGGCCGAATATTCTATCAACGATGAAGTTTATCCCGTGTCGGCAGGAGATTTAATCTGTATCCCGCACGGAAGCAAACGAAGCGCAAAAACCTTTCCGAACCGCCTTATTGAAAGCCAATGCCTGAATATCGTCGTCCACACTCCCAAAGGGGCACCGTTTTCCCTGCCCTTTCCACTCATCTGCAGGATTGGGAACCACCCGGATCTTTCCTTTCTGTATGACGAAATCCAAAAGGCTGTTTTATTAAAAAAGCCTGGCTGCAGGCTCCATGCGCAGGCCTACATTCTGCTCATTTTAGAAGAATTTTATCAGCTTCTTTATACGAAAAAGGAAAACAGAATAACTGATTTCCGGGTGAGAAAGATTATGGAATATGTGGCCGTCCATTACAATCAGTCGCTGAAGCTTTCCGACGCCGCCAGGATCGTGGATTTAAGCCCTGTCTATTTCGGCAATTTGTTTAAACAGCAGACAGGTATGTCCTTCCGGCAATATATCACCACCATAAGACTTAATCAGGCGGAAAACATGCTTCTGAACGGAGAAAATACAGTGGGGGAGGTTGCAGAATTATGCGGATTCTCAGATGCGTTTTATTTCAGCAAGGTATACCGGGAGCAAAAGGGGATATCACCCTCTAAGGTTTCACGGTTTCATGATAACAGATGACCGGCTGTTCCTACTGGGATTCAGATAATCAGGATTCCGCGGCAAAGAAAAAAGGTATGGCCTGCGCCATACCTGTCCTTACTTTCTTTGCATGCTTTATGCTATTTCTTCAATTTAAATCCGTTCCACCAGCGCTTTAAATTCCAGTGCCGCCGCAGTCAGGCGCCCTCAATACCAATCATGCTTCTCCCCCCGGTCGAGGGCATTCATCCGCTCCATCTCCTCCTCTGAGAGCGAAAATCCAAAAAGATCCAGGTTTTCCCTGATATGCTCCGGATTGCCGGAACCGGGAATGACCACAACACCCTTTTGCAGATTCCAGCGCAGAATGACCTGCGCAGAGGACACATCATGGGATGCGGCAATCGCAGAGATGGTTTCATCCCCCAGCAGTTCACTTGTGTGCCCGCGTCCGCCCAGCGGATACCAGCCCTGTACGACAATGCCCAGATCCTGGATAAAGGGAATCACATCATTTTCCTGGTAATAGGGATGTATTTCATTTTGCACCAATGCAGGGGTGACTGTTACTTGCGGCAGGAACTCGGTCAGTTCCTCCACATACCAGTTGGACAACCCGACAGAGCGTATTTTCCCGTCAGCTGCGGCCTGCTCCATTGCTTTATAGGCGTGTACATCATTTTCCCCGGGGTGATGGAGAAGCATCAGATCAATGTATGTAAGGCCCATTCTCTCTAAAGCCTCGTCAATAGCTTCGGCGGCATTGGCGAACTGGTTCGGATAGAGCTTTGTTATGACGAAAATTTCATCTCTCGGCACACCGGATTCGCGGATGGCCTTTCCCACAGCCGCCTCGTTATGATACATATAAGCAGTGTCAATTAATCTGCCGCCCGCTTCCAGCAGGGCGCTGACGGAACGCGCACACTCCTCGTCCGACAGGCTGTAAGTACCAAGCCCCATGATGGGCATCTCATACCCGCTGTTTAGCAACACGGTTTTTGTTTCAAAGTCAAAATACCCAACTGTGTTTTCTGCTGAAATATCCAAGTTATCAATCCACTCCTTTACGCTTTCTTTTGTTGTCCCAGACGGAAACCGTTCACCCGCCCTCCATGCAGCGGTATCCGGACAGAGACTATGCAGATTGGTATCGCTGGAGCCTATGCCGCTGCTATGGGAGGTACAAAAAGGAACAATGGTTTTTCCGCTGAAATCATAGCTTTCCAGAAAGGTACTGATTATCCTCGGCGCCTGTCCGTGCCAGATGGGGTAAGCGAGAAACACAGTATCGTAGTTTTGCATATCCCCGACCTCACCTGAAATTGCAGGGCGGGCGGATGGGTCGCTTTGTTCACGATTCGCGCGGCTCGATGAATTGTTATAATCCAAATCCTCCTGTGTATAGGGCGTTTCAGGGACTATCTCATAAATATCAGCCTCTAAAATATCAGCCGCATATTGGGCAATCTTTTCTGTTGTTCCGGAAGCGGAAAAATAGGCCACTAAAATTGTGCTCTGCTTTTTTATATTTGATGTGTCCAAAGTGTCGTCATCGGGGATTTCCGTTGGCAGCTCAAGCGAGGTCTGTAAGGCAGCTGATGGTTCCGGCTGCGGTATCTGCGCTCCCTTACCGCAGGCTGCCAGCCCGGGTGCCGTCAGCAGCACACAAAAGCAGGCAATCACTCTCTTCATCCTTGTTCCAAAATCCACATCTCCGAGATTTGCGCTCCGCTTGGGGAGACGTTTCCTATCAAAGCCATGTTTTTTCATACTAAACTCCTTTCCGGCCGGAAATCTGATCGGTTTCAACGAGTCGGATAATTTTAGCCGGCACTCCGCATCATTTTTTTATCTGATAAATCAGGTAATCCAGGCAGGAGATTTTCTTTTCCTCTTTATGTATCTGTATTAAGAGTTGGTTTCTGTGAATTTCCAGCAATTCTAACTGCTTCTCTTTTTGATTTTCATCAAAATACCGAAGAAAATTCTCTATTATTCCTGCACTGCATCCCGCATCCTTCAGGTTTTGAACAATCGCATCTCTGTAATCCGGATTCATCATCACTTCATACCTCATTATCATTCACCAAACATCGGTTGCTCCTTCTTACCAAATATGTGTTTTTACTTCACGCTTATTATAAATCGGGAACAGTATAATAACAAATACTTATATTTAATCAACTTTCATAGTTAAATCCTATTATTATTTGTGCCAGACTTATTTTATGGTTAATTGAAATCCTTACTGCAACATTGAAATTGTAACTGCACATTGACATGTT
>OGYI01000229.1_pt1 | contig 72316 bp, 67 predicted proteins | sample 1576521 | NCBI WGS metagenome assembly OGYI01 (sample SAMEA3541484, study PRJEB24748) | human gut metagenome | biome: human gut; feature: human-associated habitat; material: faeces | place: China | collected 2012
ATCCGCAGCGGCAGGGCAAAAGGGAAGGGCTGGCGGAAGACAAGGGGCACTGGGCAGTTATGGATCGCAGAAAGAGGGAGTAAAGAAAAAGATATAAAAGCGCTTGCTTGTGACGTGGCGTAATGAATTATAATGGGGGAGGAGGTGATGGTTATGGGAAAAAGGAGAGTGGAGGTGCGGGGGTGGATGACGGTGGGACAGGCTGCGAAAAAGGGGGGCGTAACTGTGCGTACGCTGCAGTATTATGATAAGGAAGGTTTGCTGTCTCCGACTGCGGTGAGTGAGGGCGGGCGAAGGCTTTATACGGATAAAGATGTGGTCAGGCTTCATCAGATTTTGTCAATGAAGTCTCTGGGGTTTTCTCTGGATGATATTAAGAACCGTCTGATTCCGCTTGATACTCCGGGGGATGTGGCGGAGGTTCTTTCCAAACAGGCGGCGGCTCTCAGGGAAAAGATTGAAAGCCTGTCGGAATCGCTGAAAGCTATTGAGGCTCTGAGAGAAGAGGTGCTTCAGATGCATTCGGTGGATTTCGGCAAATATGCTGATATTGTTGTGAATCTGCAGATGAAGAATGAGTATTACTGGCTGATAAAGAATTTGGATGACAGGGCGCTGGAGTGTTTCCGGGGACGTTTTGATAAAGACAGCGGTCAGGCTATGCTGGAAACTTTCACCCGGCTGCAGGAGGAAGCGGTGCGTCTTCAGAACAGCGGAGAGGTTCCTGAAAGTGAGAAAGGCATGGAGCTTGCAGAGGCATATTGGGATATGATTATGGAATTTACGGATGGAGATATGAGTTTGATTCCCGGTCTTATGGAAACGGAAAAATTGGAGGATCCGGGCGGAAAATGGAAGAATAAGCAGGCTGTTGTACATTCTTTTATCGAACCGGCTCTGGAGGCTTATTTTACAAAAACAGGATATGATCCGTTTGAGGGGGGAAACAGATGAGTTATGCCATAGAGATTGACGGTCTGAAGAAAAGCTACGGGAACCATATGGTGCTGAAGGGCTTGAGTTTCCAGGTCGCAAGAGGAGAAATTTTCGCACTGCTGGGTGTTAACGGAGCGGGGAAGACCACTGCGCTTGAGTGCATGGAAGGGCTGCGGAAATTTGAGGGCGGCAGTATTGCGGTGAACGGCAGAATGGGAATTCAGCTGCAGTCGTCTTCTCTTCCCGAGCAGATAAGGGCGATGGAAGCTGTTCGTTTATTCGCGAAATGGAATAAGACGAAAACAGACGGTACCATGCTTGAAGCGCTGGGAATCAAGGAGCTTGGGAAGAAAAAATATGCGGATATGTCAACGGGACAGAAACGGCGTCTGCATCTCGCCCTTGCGCTGGTCAGTGATCCGGATATTGTTTTTCTTGATGAACCGACTGCCGGGCTTGATGTGGAAGGAAGAATATCGCTTCATGAGCAGATACGAAGACTGAAAACACAGGGAAAGACGATTATACTGGCAAGTCATGATATGGCGGAGGTGGAGAGCCTTTGCGACCGTATTGCAATTCTGAGTTCTGGTAATGTCTCATTTTTAGGGACGGTAGCTGGATTGACGGAAAAAATAAGCAGGCGCTATAGGATCCATATCAAGACCAGTAAGGGAGAAGAATGCCTGGAAACGGAAAATATCGGGGCGGCTCTGCTGGAGACGCTGGAGGAATTCAGGAAGAAGGGAACAGAAGTGATGGATATAAAAATAGACAGAGGGACATTGGAACAGCATTTTATGGAAATTGCAAAGGGGGACAGTGAATGAGTGCATTTTTATATGGAGCGGCGCTGCAATGGAAGCTGGATATACGCAGCAAAGCGCTGCTGATCACCTGCTATCTTGTCCCTTTGCTGTTTTTTGCCGTTATGGGGGGAATATTTACCTCACTCATGCCGGAGGCAAAGAGTACACTGATACAGTCCATGACTGTAATGGGGGTATCCATGGGGGCGCTGGTAGGCCTTCCGCCTTCCCTTACAGAGATATATGGGAGCGATATCAAGAAAGTGTACAAGGCTAATGGGGTACCGCTTTATCTGGGGCTGTTTACCATTTCCCTGTCGGCATTTCTCCATTTGATGCTCATGTGCCTGATCATATATATTGCCGCTCCCATTGCATTTGACGCGCAGCTTCCGGAAAGGCCGCTGTGGTATTTTATACGGCTGTCAATTTTTATTGGGGTATCCTTAAGCCTGGGGAGTATTCTGGGGCTGTCGGTAAAAAATCAGTCAAAACTCACTATGGTTTCCCAAATCGCATTTCTGCCGTCCATCATGCTTTCCGGCATTATGTTTCCTGCCGGGCTGCTTCCCCGGCCTTTGGCAGTCATCGGCAGCATATTCCCCGCAGCCTGGGGATACCGGCTGCTGACAGGTGACGGTTCCGTATGCAGCAGCCTGTTTCCGCTGGCTGTTATCTTTGCTGTGTGTGCGGCGATATGTGTTTTGGCATTGAGACGGCTTCAGTCGGAGTAGCGTAATGTTTAAGACGCTGCCCAAACCAGCCGTGAAGCCGCAGAGAGGAAGGCTATAATTTCCTGAAGGAAGGGGTTCGTTTATGGAATACGGCATAGTAGGAAAAGCCGCAGTCCCTAAGGAGCGCTTCCGCCCGTCCGAATTCCCTGCAGATATCTCCGGGCCGGTGGGCATCGGAGCCTACGGTTATGAGCTCGCCGCCTTTTTCCCGGTAGCGCTTCAATACATCCATGCAGGGATGAAGCTCCTTCAGGCCATAACGAATCCCTCCTGTGTTTATTTCTATGCCAATCCCATTTTCCAGCAGAAGGTCAAGCATCCGGTCAAATAAATCTTTATAGGTTTCATAGGTATAATTTTTATCCTTGTTCGGGCCATAGCGTACCACATAGTCCAGATGGCCGTATATGTCAAAGTCGTGGAAGGTTTCCAGGTTTTCTATGATAGAAGAGAAGTATTCCCTGTAAGCCTCCTCCTCGGACCGTCCCGTATAAAAACCGGCATTATAAGGGTCCCTGCCATTGCATAAATGGGAAGAACCAATAATGAAGTCAAAGTCATATGCACTCGTATAAGCGCTCTGCAGCTCATTCAGATAAGCCTGCAGTCCCAGCTCGATACCGAAAAAGATCTGAATCTGTTCCCGGTACTTCGCCTGATATTTCAGCAAATCATACAGATAGGAATCAGTGTTGACTTCAAAAAAACCGGCGGGGGTATCCTGGGAAACCGGAAAATCAAAATCCATATGCTCCGTAAAACACATTTGGGTGAGGCCGAGGGAAATCCCTTTTTGTATCATGTCCTCCATAGGCGCCTCGGAATCACCGGAAAAAGAAGAATGTAAATGAAAATCTGCTTTGATAGCCATATTTGCCGCCTTTCTTCGTAATAACAGCAGCAGTGCCGCCTTTCCGACGGGGATCCGGCCCTGCTGCTTTTTCTTATGATTTGACCGACCAAATAAAAGTATAGCCTATAGAATAGGAAAAGGCAAAGAAAAAATGGAGTATGAACTTCAGCAGTTCAGAACAGGCTGAATGGATGCTATTTATAAACTTTCTGTAAAATAAGGCACTATTTCCAATATTTTTTAATTTTCGTCTTGATATTTCATTGTAAATTAGGTAAAATGATTGTGCTGATAAAATTTTGTCAAGCTATGGGGACAAGCCCGGGTAAGCTTTCGGTGTGTCCGGAATGTGGACTTGCGCTGTGCGCGGGTCCGTTTGCTACGCTTGACAAAATAATATATTAAATCATTTTTAGGAGGAATTAAAAATGGCAGTAAAAGTAGCAATTAATGGTTTTGGCCGTATCGGACGTCTTGCTTTCAGACAGATGTTCGGAGCAGAAGGATTTGAAATCGTAGCAATCAATGATTTAACATCTCCCGAGATGCTGGCTCACTTACTGAAATATGATTCAACTCAGGGCAGATATGAACTGGGCGACAAGGTTTCCTACAGTGAAGATTCCATCACAGTAGACGGAAAAGAAATTAAGATTTATGCAAAGGCTAACGCTGCAGAGCTTCCTTGGGGAGAAATCGGTGTGGACGTAGTTCTGGAATGTACCGGATTCTATACCTCCAAAGCAAAAGCTCAGGCACATATCGATGCCGGCGCTAAGCACGTTATCATTTCCGCTCCTGCCGGAAACGATCTGCCTACCATCGTTTACAATGTAAACCATGAGACACTGAGCAAAGATGATCACATCATTTCTGCTGCTTCCTGTACAACAAACTGCCTGGCTCCTATGGCAAAAGCTCTTAACGATGCTTTCCCTATCCAGAGCGGTATTATGTGTACAATCCATGCTTACACAGGCGATCAGATGACTCTGGATGGTCCTCAGAGAAAGGGCGACAAGAGAAGAAGCCGTGCAGCAGCAGTAAATATCGTTCCCAACAGCACAGGTGCTGCTAAGGCTATCGGCCTGGTAATCCCTGAACTGAACGGCAAGCTGATCGGTTCCGCTCAGCGTGTTCCTACTCCTACAGGATCTACAACCATCCTGACAGCAGTAGTTAAAGGACAGCCTACCAAAGAAGCTATCAACGATGCTATGAAGGCTGCTGCCAATGAGTCTTTCGGCTACAACACAGACGAAATCGTATCCAGCGATGTTATCGGTATGAGATATGGTTCCCTGTTCGATGCTACTCAGACTATGGTTCTTCCTATTGACGAGAATACATCTGAAGTACAGGTTGTTTCCTGGTATGACAATGAGAATTCTTACACAAGCCAGATGGTTCGTACAATCAAACACTTTGGCAAACTGCTGAACGCTTAATTTATAATTTTGCAGTCAGCTGTGTAAAGGCATAGGCTCATAAGGGGTCCGGTCTGATGAGGGCCGGGCCCCTGTTTAATTTTAAGGAGGTTTTATACCATGTCATTAAATAAGAAATCCGTTGATGATATCAACGTAAAAGGTAAACGTGTCCTCTGCAGATGCGATTTCAATGTTCCTCTGAAAGAGGGCAAAATCACAGACGAGAACCGTCTTGTGGCTGCTCTTCCCACCATTAAAAAGCTGATCGCTGACGGCGGAAAGGTTATTCTCTGCTCCCATCTTGGAAAGCCTAAGGGAGAACCGAAGCCGGAGCTGTCTTTAGCGCCTGTTGCAGCACGTCTTTCCGAACTGCTCGGACAGGAAGTTAAGTTTGCAGCGGATCCCGAAGTGGTTGGCCCCAATGCAAAAGCTGCTGTGGAAGCCATGAAGGACGGCGATGTTATCCTTCTTGAGAATACCCGTTACAGAGCAGAAGAGACAAAGAACGGCGAAGCCTTCTCCAAAGAACTGGCTTCTCTGTGTGATGTTTTTGTAAACGATGCTTTCGGTACCGCCCACAGGGCACACTGCTCCAATGTAGGTGTTGCACAGCTGGTTGATACCGCAGTAGTTGGATACCTGATGCAGAAGGAAATTGATTTCCTTGGAAATGCAGTGGAAAATCCCGTAAGACCTTTTGTTGCTATTCTGGGCGGCGCTAAGGTTGCTGATAAGCTGAATGTTATCTCCAACCTGCTTGAGAAATGTGATACCCTGATCATCGGCGGCGGTATGGCATTCACCTTCCTGAAGGCAAAAGGCTATGAAATCGGTGCTTCTTTAGTGGATGATGAAAAGATTGAATACTGTAAGGAAATGATGCAAAAGGCTGAAAAGCTGGGCAAGAGCCTCCTTCTTCCCGTAGATGCTGTTGTTGCAAAAGCTTTCCCCAGCCCTATCGATGCGGAAATCGAAGTTGAAGTATTTGCTGCCGATTCCATTCCGGCTGAGAGAATGGGCCTGGATATCGGACCTAAGACAGCAGAAACCTATGCAGAAGCTGTTAAGACTGCAAAGACTGTTGTTTGGAACGGACCGATGGGCGTATTTGAGAACCCTGTGCTCGCAAAAGGAACTATCGCAGTTGCAAAGGCTCTGGCTGAAACGGATGCAACCACAATTATCGGCGGCGGTGATTCCGCAGCAGCTGTTAACCAGCTTGGCTACGGCGACAAGATGAGCCATATCTCCACCGGCGGCGGAGCATCCCTGGAATTCCTGGAAGGCAAGGAACTTCCCGGAGTGGCAGCAGCAAACGATAAATAATAAATTTTAAGGAGACCATTATCATGGCAAGAAAGAAAATTATCGCCGGCAACTGGAAGATGAACATGACTCCCAGCCAGGCCGTTGAATTAATCAATACCTTAAAGCCCCTCGTGGCAACCGAAGATGCAGATGTTGTTTTCTGTGTGCCTGCTATCGATATCATCCCTGCTATTGAAGCAGCTAAGGGAAGCAATATTGAAATCGGTGCAGAAAATATGTACTATGAAGAAAAAGGTGCATATACCGGAGAAATCGCTCCTGATATGCTCACTGACGTAGGCGTAAAATATGTTATCATCGGACATTCCGAAAGAAGAGAATATTTTGCTGAATCCAATGAGACTGTCAACAAGAAAGTTCTCAAGGCTTTCGAGCATGGTATTACTCCTATTGTCTGCTGCGGCGAATCTCTTACACAGAGAGAGCAGGGAATTACCATTGACTGGATCCGTCAGCAGATTAAAATCGCTTTCTTGGGTGTAACTGCAGAGCAGGCTAAAACCGCAGTTATTGCATACGAACCCATCTGGGCTATCGGTACCGGCAAAACTGCAACCACAGAGCAGGCACAGGAAGTTTGTGCTGCCATCCGTGTATGCATCGGTGAAATCTATGACGAAGCGACTGCAGAAGCAATCCGTATCCAGTACGGCGGATCTGTTAATGCAGGAACCGCTGCAGAACTGTTCGCACAGCCTGATATCGACGGCGGCCTTGTGGGCGGCGCAGCTCTGAAGCCTGACTTCGGAAAGATTGTAAATTATAAATAACAGCATTCCGGTAATCATATAGTTAAGACAGTCCCCGTTTCCTTCAGTCTGTAAGCACTGACGGAAACGGGGATTTTTTGTCTGACGGAAGGATTGATATATCTTATCAAGTAACCATATTGCAGCGGATGGTATCCTGTGGTATTCTATATCTTGAAGTTAGATAAGACTAACTATTACCTGACATGTACTAAAAGGAGGTTATTTTCCGGCGTATGGATGGGCGCCGGAGGATGATTTTCCGGATCCCGGAGGAAAGAAAGCATGCCCGTAGAAGAGATCACACAGTATTTACAAACAAACAGGCGGAGCTGTAAAAAGGCATTACATATGCAATTGGCAATTCATTGTGCTCCTTTTTTAAAAGGAATTAAGGAAAGCGCTGTAGTCAGTCTGCCAAGAGATCAGGCCGTTGAATTTTCAGTACTGGCGGCCAGGACCGGCCTAAACTGGTATTTTCTGCTCCATGAAGATGGAAAAGATATGGTATTTATTTACCGGAAAAAGGAATTGGAGAGATTGCTGCAGAAAGAGGATGTTTCAGCCTTTCTGAAAAACAGAGGATACCTGCAGAGCGGCAAGATACATCCTTTTTCAATCTGCCGGATTTTGTCCGAACTGTCCCGGAGAGTAGAGGCTTATTACAGGACGAAAGAAAATTTCCCTCATGAGATAGGAGTACTTCTCGGATATCCCATAGAGGATGTGGAAGGATTTATTGCCAATGAGGGCAGGGACTGTCTGTGTACGGGTTACTGGAAGGTATATCAGAATGAGCAGCGTGCAAAACATATTTTTGCCGCATTTGATGAAGCCAGGGAAGTAACTGTCCGGGAGGTATTGGAAGGAAAAGAGCTTCTGCAGCTATGTACATCCATATAAATCATTTTATATAAAGTAGGAGGAATAAAGATGGCACAGATTTCTATTGTATATTGGAGCGGCACAGGCAACACGGAGTTAATGGCTCAGAAGGTTGCGGAGGGTGTCAGGGAAGCAGGACAGGAGGCTGTCGTGCTCAGTGTGGATCTGGCGGATGTTTCGGAATTGAAGAAAGCCAGGGCTTTTGCGCTGGGCTGTCCTTCCATGGGGGCAGAACAGCTGGAGGAAACGCAGATGGAGCCTTTTATGTGTGATTTGGAAAATGGAATAGGCGGTAAGCAGATTGGCCTGTTCGGCTCCTTCGGATGGGGCGGAGGAGAATGGATGAGGGACTGGGAAGAAAGAGTCCGAAATGCCGGCGCATCTGTTGTTGGAGAAGAAGGAATTATTGTAAACGGGGCACCGGATGAGGAAACGGAAGAGAAATGTAAGGAGCTTGGCAGGGCCCTGGCTGCTGCGGTTTCATAAGGCAGGTTAAAATAAATCAATCAAATTGATTAAAATTGCATCTTGTGTAAACCACAAACCTGTGTTATTATTTACAAAACTGAATAGGAAAGCAAATGCAAGGAAGAGGAGTAGTAGCTGAAAGCTGGAAAACAGAGAACTGCCGGGTGGTGCGAGGCAGTCTGAAGCGGACCGTGAACTGACCTTGGAGCAGCCGGCTGAAGACCCGAAGGGTTGTGTAGGTTCGGACGGAATACCCGCCGTAGAAAGGGGAAAGGCATGTTAGTGCTGATGAGTGCATGGTTTTTATTACCATGAAATAGAGTGGTACCGCGTGAAGTTGAATTTGCGTCTCTATAAAAATGACCCGGATTACAGGAAAGTCATTTTTATAGAGACTTTTTTTGTGCCCGGACAGAATAGGAGGAAGCATAAATGACAGCAGCAGAAAAGTACGGAAAATCCTATTTCATGCCACCGGTGGTGACATATGATTGGGTGAAGAAGGACACGATTGAGAAGGCCCCCATTTGGTGCAGCGTGGATCTGCGGGATGGGAACCAGGCGCTTATAGAGCCTATGGGTCTGGAAGAAAAACTGGAATATTTTAAGATGCTGGTAGAAATCGGTTTTAAAGAAATTGAGGTGGGATTTCCTGCGGCATCAGATACGGAGTATGCATTTTTGCGGGCATTAATCGAAAGAGACATGATACCGGAGGATGTGACGATCCAGGTTCTCACCCAGGCGAGGGAACATATCATCAGAAAAACCTTTGAAGCAGTGAAAGGCGCTCCGCATGCAATTGTCCATCTTTATAATTCCACATCGGTGGCACAGCGGGAACAGGTTTTCAGAAAGAGTAAGGACGAAGTGAAACAGCTGGCGGTGGACGGAGCCGCTCTTTTGAAAAAACTGGCGGAAGAAACGGACGGTAATTTCACATTTGAATACAGCCCTGAGAGCTTCCCGGGGACGGAAGTGGATTATGCTGTGGAGGTCTGCAATGCGGTTCTTGATGTATGGAAGCCGGATGAGAAGCACAAGGCAGTCATCAACATCCCGACTACAGTGCAGGTAGCGATGCCCCATGTGTTTGCCTGTCAGGTGGAATATATCCATAAAAACCTGAAATACAGGGACAGCGTGGTTTTGAGCGTACATCCTCACAATGACAGAGGCTGCGGAATCAGCGATGCGGAATTTGGGATTCTTGCAGGAGCGGACAGAGTGGAAGGGACGCTTTTTGGAAACGGTGAGAGAACCGGTAATGTGGATCTGGTCACATTAGCCATGAACATGGTATGCCATGGCGTGGAATCCGGCCTGGATTTCAGCCATATTATGAAAGTCAGGGAGAATTACGAGCTTTTGACCGGTATGAAGGTGGATGAAAGAACGCCCTATGCGGGGGATCTGGTATTTACCGCGTTTTCCGGTTCCCATCAGGATGCGATTTCCAAGGGTATGGCCTGGCGGAATGAGGGAAAAAGCGGAAGTAAATGGACGGTTCCTTATCTGCCGGTGGATCCCAAGGATGTGGGAAGAGAGTATGAATCCGATGTCATCCGGATTAACAGCCAGTCGGGAAAGGGCGGCATCGCTTTTATTCTGAAACAGAATTTTGGGTTCTCCTTACCGGACGGAATGAAGGAAGAGGTTGGGTATTTGGTGAAGGGAGTTTCCGATAAGCGTCACCAGGAGCTGGCTCCGGCGGACATTTATCAGATTTTCAAGGAAAATTATATTTCACCCAGAACGGTCTTTCAGATTCCGGAGTTCCACTTCCGCCAGGAAAACGGGATTACCGCGCAGGTAACCATCGAACAGGGAAAGGAAAGAAGAGTGGTGGAGGCCTCCGGCAACGGCCGTCTGGATTCAGTAAGCAATGCGGTTAAGATGTATTTCGGAATCGATTATGAACTGGCGGTTTATGAGGAACATGCGATTTCCAGGGGTTCTTCCTCCAAAGCGGCGGCCTATGTGGGGATTTCCTGCAGGGGCAAGATGTATTGGGGCGTGGGAATTGATGAAGATATTATTAAAAGTTCTGTGGCTGCGCTTGTATCAGCGGGCAATAAGCTGGCGGAAGGTGAAAATTTTCAGGAAGGCAGGGAGGAAAGAGTTGTGGATATTATCAAATATATAAACGGACATTATGCGGAAGTAACTTTGGAAAATCTGTCGGAGAATTTTAATCTTTCCAGACCTTATATTTCAAAATATATCAAGGATAAGACAGGGATGAATTTCCAGGACGTGGTAAGAGAAGCCAGAATGAGAAAAGCCAGAACGCTTTTGAAGGAATCAGGACATTCGGTGGAATCGATAGCTGCGGATGTGGGTTATGAGAGCGTGGAGCATTTTAACAGACTGTTTAAAAAATCCTATGGGATAACTCCCGTACAATTCCGGGTACAGAAATAAACGGATTTAATAGAGTCAGGAAAACATAAAAAGAACGGCCCTGCGGAGGATTGGCTAATAAAGAATTTTCCGCAGGGTTTTTTCGAAAAAGTCACAGTTTTTATGTCCGGCATGAAGAAGGACAATAAGGTGATGGAATACGAACTGAAGAAATTCCTCCTGTGTGTATTCCTCCGACCATACGGACTCGGAAATGGAGGTGTCCCTGTGGAGAGCCTTGCGGAGAACATCAAGAAGCACCTGGAAGCATTGGTCTTCCAGCTCCCGGCCTCTTTTTTTATCCTCAGGAGGCATGGTCTCCAATTGAGTCAGCCAGTCTTTTTCGAATTCAGAAAGCTGTTCATTTATCAAGGCATAATACTGGGACACAAATTGCGGGAAACAGGTGCTCTGTGGTACCATCCCGGACAGATTCTGTATGACATCAGCCCAGAAGGAATTCACAACAGCAAAAATAAGCTCTGTTTTGTTGGGAAAGTAGTTATAAAGAACACCTACGGAAATAGAGCATTTCCGGGCTATATTGCGGATATTTACTTTATGGATGCCTTCGGTACGGGCTATTTCCATGGCAGTGTCAATAAGCTCCTGACGGGATGTAACATTCTTGTTCATCTTTTTTCCTCCTATTGAACCATGCTCATTATATAAAGCTTACCTTTTGCTGTCAAGTATTCTGCAGTTAAAAGTAAACAGAAGGTCTGTGCAAGGGGCTTTTTGTAAAAAAATGATTGACTTGGAGTTAAGTCCTGGTGGTATGATTAGACAGAGTTAAGTGATTCTTTTTAAGAGAAAGGCGGGCAGTCATGACTATTGCAGAGGTAAGTAAGAAATATGAGATGTCTCCGGATACACTGAGGTATTACGAACGTATCGGCCTGATTCCCCAGGTACCCAGAAATAAGAGCGGAATCAGGGATTATGATGAAAATTCCTGCCGCTGGATTGAATTGATGAAGTGCATGCGCAAAGCGGGCGTGCAGATTGAAGCCTTGATAGAATATGTGTCTCTGTTCCAGCAGGGCGATTCCACTGTCAATGCCAGAAAAATGCTGCTCATAGAACAGAGGGATCAGCTGCTGGCGAGGATGGAGGAGATGCAGAAATCCCTGGACAGGCTGAATCAGAAGATCGACCGTTATGAACAGGGACTTATGCAGGCGGAAAAAAAGCTGCACTGACAGTGCTATTCCCGGAAGAAGGAATATCTGTTTTTTCCCAGCCGCTTTGATTCATAGAGGGCCGTATCCGCATTTTTATACAGGGTATCAAAATCCGTTCCCGCATCAGGGTAGAGAGCAATACCTATGCTGGAGGTTATATTCCAGCTGGAGGAATGATAGCTGCAGGTCTGTCTCAGGGAAGAAACAAGCAGTTCGGCTTTTGCTTCGGTCGATTCCAGATCATTTACAGGAATAAAAACCACAAATTCATCACCGCCGATGCGTCCGAGTATATCGTCGGTACGGAAATTGCTTTTCATGATATCTGTAAAACGGATGATTACATAATCGCCGAAATCGTGTCCATGTAAATCATTGGCCTGCTTGAAATTATCAATATCGAGAATGAAAAAAGCATACTTTTTTTCCGGATTAAGGGTGAGGGCGGCGCTGATATGCTGTCTGGTAGCGGTTTTGTTAAGAAGCCCCGTCATTTCATCCGTCTGGATTTTCTTTTCCGTTTTCAGTTCATGCCGTTTTTCCGCATCAATATTTTTCCGGTAGGTGAACATATGGATCGAATGATCTTCCGTACATAAATAAATATATGCGTCGATGCGCATCCAGAAATAACCGGAGTCATCCAGGCTTATCATGAAGTCATACTGCAGATGGGTATTATTGCTTCTGTAATTCTTCATGACATTTTCCGGAGAAAACATGGAAATGTAGCCTTCCCGATATTCCTCCTTGATCTGTTTTTCCGCTATAACGCGCAGCGCCTTGTCATAAGGGGTATTGGCCGGGACACCCAGGCTTTCAAAGTATCTCTGGGTACTGACCCCGGCGGCGCGGTTTTGTGTGATGTTCAGTTCATAAATATTATCATAAAGCTGTTCCGTTGCCTTTCGGAAGGCTTCTTCTTTTTCCTGGGTCAGCCTGAGAATATGCTTGTTGAATTTGCCGATGACGAAACCGATAACAAACAGGATGATCAATAGTATGGCAGCTATGGCGACTGCCGTATGATAAAGCTGTTGGCGCAGTTTGGCAATCAGGCTGGGGGGATCCTGCTCTACAATCAAATGCCAGGAAATTTCCGGAATATAGCGCGCCACAACATAAGCCCGTTTCCCGGAAGGAGCGGAACCGGAAGACCAGAGGCTTTTTGATGTCCCTTCTTCTTTCCAGCCAAGCAGTTCGTCGCGGATATCTGTCAATCCATTTTCTTCAAATAAATTTAGGCGCTCATATCCGGAATGCTCGGAGGAGACTTCTATCATTCCCTGTTCATTGATCAGATAAGCATTTACATCAAAATCGTTCTGATATTCCCTGAGAATAGTCTGAAGGTAATCTACACGAAGCCCGACACCAATAATTCCTATGGTATTATCCTTTTCATCATATATCTTGCAGTTCACGAAAATAGTGATGTCATTATTGGCATTGACCACTTCATCGTTATCCACATTGAGGGAATAATCTTCAGAATCCTCAAGCATCGCGTAATACCAGACATTTTCCGGGTTATCCCTGGTCAGGATCCGGTCAAGGCCCTGAAAATTATAATAACGCCCGGAGACTGTGGAAATAAGAAAAACGGAATCAAAGCCATATTTTTTCTGATAGGCGCCAAGATATTCCTTCAGGGGCTCGATATAGCTGTCGTCCTCCAGGCGTCCGGCTTCCCCGGCAAGATAATTTTTCAGGAAGCTGTCATTGGCCATGGTAAGGGATACGTTTACCGGTTTTGTAAAAATTGTGCTCAGCTGGTAGTAAATGCCTTCTGAGGTCAGGTCTGTAATCTGCTCCACATTTTCCAGTGCGGAGCTGTAGTTGGCGCGGTAGCTTAATATAGCGGTTAACAGGAAGCCTGCGAGGATAATCAGGCATACCAGAATATTGGTTTTTATAAGAATGTTTTTCTTTGACATGGATGACTCCTTCCCAATGCACTTCATATATTGTAAGGCATAGAATGAGAGCTTGCAAGAGAATCGTGTCGGTTAAATCCATTCTCTTTTCCGAAATAATAAAAATGGATTTGCGATTCTGATTGTTTTCTTTTTGTTGCCGGCCTGTACCGCCCCGTTGTATAATAAAAAGAAAGTGTCAGAGCCGGGCAAAGTACTGGTGTATGGGAACAGGTGGATACATATATGAAGGTAAAAATTCAGGTAAAAAAACTGGGCAAAAACCACAGTAAGATAGCTCCGGTTTTTTATGATTATCCGGAAAACGTGGATACGGTACGAAGGCTTCTGGAGGAAACTGTGCGCATTGATCTGGAGGAATATGGGAAGAGGCGCAGGCATACGGAGGTGGAGGCCGTGCTGTCAAAGGAAAGCATGGAAGAACAGGCGGGCGCCGGAAAGATAACCTTCGGCCTTTCTTTTCAGGACAAGGTGCCGGATTACCGAAAGGCAGCGGAGAACGCATGCCAGTGTTTTGAAGATGGGATAGCTGTGGTGTTTCTGGACGGGAAAAAGCTGGAAAGACTGGAGGAAAAAATAAGCCTTCAGGAAAACAGTGAACTTGTATTTGTAAGGATGACGATGCTGGCAGGAAGAATGTGGTAGCAGCTACAGGGAGAGGCAGAAGGATGGAATATAATTATCAAAGCAGACAGAAGCTTGTGGAAGCTTATAAGGGAAAATGGAAAAGGAAGCTGATTCTTGCTTCCGGGGATACCAAAGAAGCGATGGAGCAGATGGAGAAATTCGGACAGTACAGGCCGGAAGTAAACTCCTTCTTAAAAGGGGTGGAGGCGAAGTTTGGCGATGAGGGTTTCCTTACGCCTTCCGAATTTATGCGGAAAAAATATAAAAAGCTGGTTGACCTTTATGCGGGCAAAGCGTTCGCCGAGGACTTTTATTATATCATTGATAAGTTTAACCAGTTTCCCTATTCCCACAGTGTTTACCGCAGATCGGTGCGCACCAAATCGTATTTGCCGTGCCTGGAGCATGTCTTCCGGCTGCTGTATGCATGCCGGGTGATGAATTTTTATGAGTGCACGCTTGCGGATTATCTGCTGGATCGGCTGCCGGAGGAAAAGCTGGACTATAAGAGACATCCGGTTTACGGTTTTACGATGCAGTATCTGGATGATTTGATTGCGGCCGCGATTGACAGGGGAGATGAGGCAGTGACTGCGGCAGTGAAGGATATCTTGCTGAGTGACAACAATACTGCGGTCATAACCGTTGACTTAATAAGGGGAATTATCAAAAGCTCCAGTGCGCCCCTTCACCGGCTCCTTTCGGATTTCCTGCTTGCGGCCAGGCTTCAGGAGGGAGTGAGGCAGGCGATCTGTGAAAATGCGGACTGCGGAACCGTGGAAGCTTTTCAGACGATTTTTGCCGCCGTATGTGAGAATAACTTGATCCGCTTCGCCTCTGTAAAAAGGGCGGTGGCTGTCTGGACGGGAATCTGCGATGTGGAAAATGCGGATCGCATCTCGGATAAAATGCTTGTTCTCATGAAGGAGGCTCTCAACGATCCCGGAGCAGCACAGGCTTATATAAGCAGCAATGACAGCATCCGGATTGGGATAGGACTGTGGACGCTGGCCTTTTATGAGCTGCAGGATGCCATTGGGGTGATGGGAAAGTTTCTGGAGCATGGAACGAGAAACCAAATCCTGACCATGTCTTATTTTAACCGTACTCTGGAATGGGAAGCGTTTACGGGGATTACGGCGAGGAAGGCCATACTGCAGTTTGCATCGGATCCTGAGATGGTGGCTGCCTTTATGCCCACTTATCTGAGCGGGGTGGAGGAGTATGTCAGATATGCGCTTGGCGGCAGCAGGCCGGGGAATACAGGAGAAAAGACATACATGCCGATTCCTCTTAACTGGTTGTTCGGCAGCAGGGAGGAGGCTTTGGAGCACTATGGCGTGCTGAAGAGCCTGCTGGAAGGCATGAAGAAAAAGAAGCTGGAATTTGTACCGTGTGTTTTCCCGTGGTATGGGGTGGAACTGTCGAGAGGACAGCTTATCAAACGCATGTGTGTGATAGCATATGCCCTGGAAGATTCGGCTTTCATAGAAGATGCTGCCGGAAAAGTGATGGAAATCGATATCAGCGGTACTTATGAGAGCCGGTCGAAATGGGTGGAGCTGCTGCTTCACAGCCCGGAAAATGAACGGCAGAAGGCTCTGCTGCTTTCTTTTCTGGGGGATAAGGAAACGATGACGAGAAAGACGGCTTTCCGGCTTGTGGAGGAGCTGGAATTATCCGATGTGGATTACCGGGAGCTGGAAGGGCTTTTGAAGTATAAAAAAGAAGATATCAGGCAGAATGTCCTTAAGCTGCTGGAAAAACAGGAGGATAAAGGACTGGAGGAATCAGTGAAGCGGCTGCTGGCGTCTCCCCTGCCGGCTGTCAGGGAGGGCGGCCTTACTTTGGTGAGAGAGGCACGGATCAGGGGAAGATCCGAAGAACTGCTGGAGAGACTGGCAGAAGAGGCCGGAAAGCTGGAAGGAAGCTCGGATAAGGAACAGATTCTTTTGGAGGAGGTCAGAGGCGAATCGTCCTCCAGCCAGATATTGGAAACGGAAGGGTATGGCCTGTACCGGAAGGATGTGAAGCCTGTGTGCCCGAAGCCGACGGAGGGAAGGGAGAATCTCCGGGCTTATTTCCGTACGGATCCGGGCAGGCTGGAGGAAATCATCCGCAGCCTGTACGCACTGCTGGATGAAAATGCGGACCTGGAATATAAGGCTGCAAACGGCTATGAGATGCTTTTGGGAAATCACCTGGTCATGATCAGCCATGATGCCTCTCTTCCCCTGGCGGACCGTTATCCCTTCAAAGAGCTTTGGATCCGTTTTTATCAGGAGCATATCGGGGATCCCCATCTGGTTAAGCTTCTTCTTCTGGCCTGGAGCAACGGACTGGGAGAAGGATACAGGGTGAAGAGACAGGAGACGCTGCTCCGGTACGAGAAAATGCTTTTGGGAGATATCGTAAAATTCAGAATACCGCAGAAACAGGGTGTACAGCACGGATACGGAAACAGCCCGCACACAGTGCTGACCATATTGAACAGCATATATGGGGAGACGCAGGGACGTTGTGCGGCCCTGGAAATGGCGGCGCTGATAGCGGACGAGATTCCCGCGGAGGATTTGTGGTACGAGAAAATAAAGGATACCCGGTATTACTATGTATCGGATCCCGGTGAATTTGCCCTGACGGATATTACCGCGGTCAACAGCATGATCCGTTCTCTGGCAGTGTGGAAAACAGAGGAAGAATTCAAGGAAGGTTTTTTTGCCCTGTACCGTCTGGATCAGCTTTTTGACTATAATGCCCATAGCAGTACCGGCTATTACTCTTATAACCGTAATTCCCGTACCCTGCTGACCATTTATGAATATATCAGGGCCTTTCAGCTGGGACTGGTTCCTGCGGATACGGTTTACAAGGCGGCTTTTGAAACGATAGGCCTCGGCGTTTCCCTGGAGGATCTGTCACGTCTTGTTTCGGAACGGCTGCTTCCCTATGATAAAAACAGGCTGTCCGCCTATCTGTCGGAGGAAGAGCTTGCGGAGGAGAAAGTAAATCCGGAGAATCCCTTTGTGAAGCAGGGAAAGGAATTTTTCTTCCGTATTACCGATACGATTCTGGATGTGGAACTCAAGAGAGGGGATCTTCCCACTGTGTTTTCCTCCAGTATATCCTCTATCAAGCGTATTTACGGCATGGAGCGTATGATTGATATACTGAAGGCTCTGGGAAATGACAAGCTGGATCGGTCCGCTTATTATTACTGGTCGGGGAGCCGGACAGGGAAAAGGGAGTGTCTGAGCTATCTGCTTCAGATATGTTACCCTCTGGAAGGCGAGGATGCCGGAAAGCTGAAGGCCCTGCTGAAGGGAACCAAAATAAAGGAACAGAAAATTATTGAAACTGCCATGTACGCGCCCCAGTGGCTGGATATTATAGAAGAATACCTGGGCTGGCCCGGGCTGAAAAGCGGCTGCTATTATTTCATGGCCCATATGAATGAGCGATTTGATGATAAAAAGAAGGCGATGATAGCCCGGTATACGCCGCTTTCCCCGGAAGAACTCAATAACGGAGCCTTTGATTTGAACTGGTTTGAAGAGGCGTATGCGCTGCTGGGCAAGGAACGCTTCGACAGGCTGTATGATGCCGCCAAATATATTTCCGACGGAAGCAAGCATGCCCGGGCAAGAAAATATGCGGATGCTGCCCTGGGCCGGGTTACGGCGGAGGAAATGGAACCGGTAATCCGGGAGAAAAGGAATAAAGACCTGCTGATGAGCTATGGTCTGGCGCCTGTTAGGGAGAGGAGGGAGTTTCCTCACCGGTATGAATTCCTGCAGCAGTTTCGGAAGGACAGCAGGCAGTTCGGCGCACAGCGCCGGGCCAGCGAAGCGCTCGCCGTATCGGTGGCAATGAAAAATATGGCCACCAGGGCCGGTTTTGCGGATGTAACACGCCTTACCCTTGCCATGGAAACAGAGCTGGTAAAGGAATACCGTCCTTATTTTGATAAAAAAGAGGAAGACGGAGTCTTTCTGCAGCTAAAGGTGGATGAAAACGGAAGGCCGTCGATTGCGGCCGAAAAAGCCGGAAAACCTTTAAAATCCGTACCGGCCGGCTTGAAGAAGAACGCCTATTATCTGCAGCTGAAGGAAATCCATACGAAGCTTAAGGAACAATATTCCAGGTGTGTGAAAATGTTTGAACAGGCCATGGAGGAGAGAGAAGCTTACCGGTATGAGGAACTGCAGGCTCTTTGTGAAAATCCCGTAACGAGGCCGGTAGTGCAGAGCCTTGTGTTTATCGGGGCGGAAAGGGAAGAATCTGCCGGAAGCCCGGCGATTGGGTTCCTGAAGGCGGAAGGGCTGTATGACTGGGAAGATAAATGTACGACACCGGAAGGCGGGGAGCTGTTCCGGGTGGCGCATCCTGCGGACTTTTACGAAGCTGGCTGCTGGAGAAAATACCAGAAGAAGCTGTTTGCGGAGGAGAAGAAGCAGCCTTTTAAGCAGGTTTTCCGTGAATTATATATCAAGCTTCCGGAGGAGCTGGACAGAACCCATTCCCTCATGTTTGCCGGAAACCAGATTCAGCCTGCCAAAACGGCGGCCTGCCTGAAGACCAGGCGCTGGGTGGCGGACTATGAGGAAGGGCTTCAGAAGATTTATTATAAGGAAAATATTATCGCTCATATTTATGCCCAGGCGGACTGGTTTTCACCCAGTGATATAGAGGCTCCGACCCTGGAATGGGTGGAATTCACCCACAGGAAAACGGGGGAAAGTATAAAGATAAAGGATATTCCCGCCATTGTATATTCTGAGGTTATGAGGGATGTGGATCTTGCGGTGAGCGTAGCCCATGCGGGCGGAGTGGATCCGGAGACCAGTCATTCCACTGTGGAAATGAGAAAGGCCATTGTGGAATACAACCTGCCTCTTTTCGGCATAGACAATGTTGTGCTGGAGGGAAGCCATGCGCTGATAAAAGGCAGCAGAGGGAATTACAGTATTCATTTGGGCAGCGGTGTGATCCACCGGCAGGGAGGGCATCAGATTCAGGTACTGCCCGTTCATTCCCAGAGCAGAGGAAAGCTGTTCCTGCCGTTTCTGGACGAGGATCCCAAAACGGCGGAGATTATGTCCAAGATCGTATTATTCGCCGGAGATACTAAGATTAAGGATCCTTACATACTGGATCAGTTACAGGAATAACAGGAGTTGTAAATGGAAATTAAGGATCTCATAACATATACCAAGGAATATCCGGCGAGAGAAGCCATATATTCCGATTTTCCCGAAGATATGCTTCCGGAGCTTTCCGCATATCTGAAAAAACAGGGAATTTCAGGATTGTACTGCCATCAGGCGGAAATGTTTGAAAAAGCGCAGGAAGGGAAGAATCTTGTGATCACAACATCTACCGCCAGCGGAAAAACGTTAAGCTTTCTTCTGCCGGTGCTTCAGGAAATACTGAAAGATCCGCTGGCGCGGGCCGTATTTATTTATCCGACCAAGGCGCTGGCGGCGGATCAGTACCGGGCGATTCTGCCGGTGATTGATTACTTCGGGGAAAACCGGATTTCGGCAGGAGTTTATGACGGGGATACGCCGGCAAGTGAGAGAAGCAGGATTCGTAAAAATGCGAACCTGATACTTACCAATCCGGAAATGCTTAACGGGGCATTCCTTCCCAATCACAGCAGATATGGATTTGATTTTATTTTCAGCAATCTGAAATTTGTGGTGATCGATGAACTGCATACCTACAGGGGGGCTTTCGGCTCTCATCTCGCCAATGTGTTCCGGCGTCTCGGGAGAATCTGCAGATATTACCGTTCTTCCCCCAGGTTCCTGTGCAGCTCGGCCACCATCGCCAATCCTGTGGAGCTGGCGGAGGAGATATGCGGGCAGGAATTTACCCGGATTTCCAGAGACGGTTCTCCGGCCGGGCCAAGAAGATATGTATTCCTCCAGCCTCCGGCTATTAAGGGAAAGGATGGAAAAAATTACGGACAGGTTTCTTCCACGGAAGTGGCGTCCCATCTGATCCCCCAGCTGGTGGAGGCGGAAAGAAGCTTTATTGCCTTCACCAAATCCCGGAGGAACGTGGAAGTTGTTTTGAAGGAGTCCTCGGATATCCTGGAATCGGAAAGCTTTTCCGGAACGGGCAGGAAGGATAAAATATCCGGCTACAGGGGCGGCTATACGCCCAATGAACGGAAGGAAATTGAAAATAAAATGGTATCCGGAGCTCTGACAGGCCTGATATCCACCAATGCGCTGGAGCTGGGGATTGATATCGGAAAGATTGAATCCACGGTACTGGTGGGCTATCCCGGTACCAGGGCCTCCTTCTGGCAGCAGACAGGACGGGCGGGGAGAAATGGAAAGGGGTGCGTGAACTATCTGATTCTTGAGAACCTCCCCTTTGATCAGTATGTAGCCGTGAATCCGGACTGGCTGTTCGGAGGAGAGAGTGAAACGGCGATTGTGGATAAGAACAATCTGCTCATCGAGCTGGTCCATATCCGGGCGGCCGCTGCGGAAATGCCCCTGACACTGGACGACATCGCCCTGTTTCCTGATTTGGGGGAGGCCATACCGGTTTTGCTGAAGGTAAAGGAAGTGGACAGCCGGGACGGAAAGTTCGCCTGGTCGGGCGGAGCGTTCCCTGCAGGGGATTTCAGCCTGCGCAATATCGACAAGGCCAGGTATAAGCTGATAAATCAGGAAAATGGCCGGGAAATTACGGAGATGGACGAAATGCAGGCCTTCCGGGAAATCCATGAAGGCGCGGTATATATGCATGACGGGGTACAGTATCAGGTAACCTCCCTGGACAGGGAAACAAGGATTGCGTCCGCGCAGCCCTTTTTTGGAAATTATTACACCATGCCGGGAGGAGGAACGGAAATTTCCGTGATACACAGCAGCCGGGATACGGATTATGGACGGACGCGCATATCCTTCGGGGATGTGAACGTGCATACCATGGTTTCCATATACCGTAAGCTGCAGTTCCATAACCATCAGAATCTGGGCTTTGAGCAGCTGCCGGAACCTCTTTCCAAGGATTTCGATACGGAAGGGGCCTGGATTGCCATACCGGATAATGTGTCCGTCGTCTACCGGAGGCTGCTGCAGGTGAAGGAAGACGGGAAAATCATTCGGAACAATCACTTTGAAGGATTGGCCTATGCATTGAAAAATGCGGCAATGATGGTGACGATGACAGAACGGGAGGATATCGGTACGGCGGTTTCCGGTGATATGAGCGGCGGGGAGTGGGATCCTGCGCTGTGGCAGGAGGATTCTCTTCCGCCCGGAGAGGAGACTGCATTGTTTTTTTACGACCAGTATGAGGGCGGACTGGGGTATGCGGATAAAATAGCGGATTTTATTCCCCGGATCATAGATAATGCAATAACGCTGGTGTCAGGCTGCCCCTGTGAAAACGGCTGTGCAGCCTGTATCGGTGACCACTGGCTGGACAAGAGCCTGGTTTTATGGGGACTGAAAAATCTGCTGGAGGAGTCGGCGCCGCCGGAAGAAATCCGCCTGAACCGTCATCGGGAAATCCCTTCTCTTCAAAAGCCCTTTCTTTTGAAGGAATTGGGGGAACCGGAGAAATGGATGGAGTTCTGTACATATCTGAAAGAAAAGGGAGATCCTTTCGCTTCCTTTTTAAGTATGTCGCCCGGTGCCGTTCTGGAAGGGAATACTCTCAGTCTGAGCACTGCCAACCGTTTTTACCGGGATTGGATTATGGAAAAGAATAATTATAACAGCCTTCTGAATATTTTCCGTTATTATACCCAGGCTCCCGGAGATCTGAAGCTGGAAATCCGCCTGACGGAAAAGGAGGATGGGGAGGAAAGGAAACAGATACAAAAGAAGCTGGAAAAAGGAGTATTTCATGGGTGAGTTTGTGATGCCCGGTTATCTGAATGAATATCAAAGGAAGGCGGTGCTGGACAAAAGCAGCGCCTGCCTTGTCAATGCCAATGTGGGGAGCGGCAAAACCACGGTCCTTACGGTGAAAATAAGGTATCTCCATGAATCGGCGGATATAAGCTACCGGGACATGGTGGTGCTCACCTTTACCAATAAGGCGGCAAATGAAATAAAAGAGAGGCTGGCGGCATCGGAAGAAGCCTCCAATCTGCCTGATATGCGGTATTTCGGCACCTTTCACAGCGTGGCGCTGCAGCTTCTGCGGGAGGTCCTGCCTGTGGGGCAGTTGGGCTATACTGCTGATTTCCAGGTGATGGACCCGGAAGAGGAGCTGGATTTGGCGCTGGAACTGATTCGGGAAAGAAAGCTGCAGATCAAATACAAAAACCGTCTGAAAAAAAGACTGGAACAGGAGACGGAAGGTACCCCGGGACGGAACAGTTCCCGTATTCAGGACGATATGCCGCTCCTTCAGGAAGCGCTGAAGGAAGAAAAAAAGAAAAGAGACAGGATGAGCTTTTCCGATCTGCTTTTTAACACGGAGCAGCTGCTGGAAGGTACGGAATGGAAGCCGCAATGGGTGATTATTGATGAGGTACAGGACTGCGACGCCCTGCAGCTGCGTCTGATTCAAAGGCTGGTGGACAAGGGGGCGTCTCTTTTTGCCGTCGGGGATCCCAATCAGGTGATTTACAGCTGGAGGGGCAGCGCCTGCAATGTGTTTTATACCCTGCGGGCGGCTTATGATGCTGTGGAGCTGTCCCTGCCCGTAAACTATCGTTCCAGCGAAACGATTCTTCAGGCAGCGGGCGCTTTTGCGCAGAACGGCGGCGGGTTTACCGGCAGCAGGCAGGGCGGAAGCAAAATCGTGGTAAAAAACCACTATGATCCCTTTCAGGAGGCCTGTTATCTTGCGGATCGGATCCGGGGGCTGGTGCAGGATGGGATCCCCTTCAGGCAGATAGCTGTTTTTTACCGGCTTCAGAACCAATCCGGCGTACTTGAGGAAGTGTTCGCCCAAAACGGAATCCCCTTTCAGGTGTCGGTCAAAAAAACGATCCGGGATATCCCTGTGCTGTACTGGATGCTCCAGGTTCTGCGTTTTTCCCTGAATCCCAAAGACAGAGGGGCGGGGATTTATGCCCTGAGCCATAAAGAGTATGGGGAACGCAGATCGGGCAAGCCTCTTTCTGAGAAGGCGGCTTCCGTTATTCTGAAGGAAGAAAAGACGGAAGGCTGCCCTCTGTATGAGAGGATGACCGGTTTTTTGGAAGCCTGTCCGGAGATAGACAGCCCGGAGGCTTTGTATTCCTATTTTGATCTGGACAGCTATATCCATCCCACCTCGCGTACCTGGCAGGAGGACAGGGATTCCCTGCTGATGTTGTTTCAGACGGCTTTTGAGACGCTTCCTTTTCATGAAAACGCCCTGCTTCATGGAAACGTTCTGCGTCAGGGAAATGATCTGCTTCACGGAGAATCTCCGCAGCCGGAAGGAGAGGGACAAACGGCTTTGGAGGCCGCGTGGAGGACATTTTTGAATACCTCTGTATTATATGGGATTCCGGTGAAGAAAGAGGACGAAGAAGGGGACGGTGTGAGACTGATGACGCTGCATGCTTCAAAGGGGCTGGAATTTTCCCATGTGTTTATCATTGGAGTAAACTACGGGCTGATTCCTCTGCGCACACGGGATTTTGAGGAGGAAGACGAGGAGAGGCGGCTGTTTTTTGTGGGAATGACCCGGGTAAAGGATTATCTGGAGCTTTCCTTTTATACCAATCCGGAAAGCAGGGTGGTGCCGGGGGAAAGCCGGTTCCTCAGAATGATTCCGCAGGCTTTGGTTGAGAACGATGCGTCAGGCGGCGCGGAAAATGATCTGCAGACCCTGAAAAAAATGATATTGGAAGAAAGAGCGGCAGGAGAAGCGGAGAAAAAGGCGGAACGGCCGACAATGGCAGAAGAGCCGGACCAGGCGGCCGCAGAGTCGGCAAAGAAGCCGGAGCCAAAGGAAGAAGCGCCGCAGGAAAGGTATATTACCCACAGAAAATATGGAAAAGGGAAGGTTGTCGCTGAGGATGAGGCTGTGCTGACGGCTGAATTCCCGGGTTACGGAGAAAAGGAATTCCTGAAGGCTTTCTGCGGAATGGAATATACGGAATGCTCCGGAGACTGAGGAATGAATTCCTGATTTTGTGTAAGAATATAAAAAGAAGCTTTGGCAGAAAAACGCTTCTGCGGCGGACAAAACCGCAGAACAGGAAAATCCCGGAGGACAGCGATGTGCGGAAGATATTATATCAATGATGAAACGGCGAAAGAAATAGAGAAGCTTATCCGGCAGATTAACGACAGCCTGCTGCTCGCCTGTAAGGAAAGGGATGTATATCCTTCCGGAAAAGCGCCGGTAATTATCGGACAGAACGACCGGATGCTGGCGGAAGAATTTACATGGGGCTTTCCCGGCTTCGATAAAAAGAGTGTCATTTTTAACGCCCGCAGTGAAACGGCCCTGGAAAAGAAGACATTCCGGGATAGTGTAAAGGAACGGCGCTGTATTATTCCGGCAACGGGTTTTTATGAATGGTCGGAAAAGAAGGATAAATATTTTTTCCGCTCCCCGGATCACAGAGTCCTGCTGTTTGCTGGGTTTTACAGGCAATATGAGGGCAGTGAACGGTTTGTGATACTGACCACGCAGGCGAATGCTTCTCTGGAAGGAATCCATCACAGGATGCCGCTGATCCTGGAGCCGGAGGAAGCGGAAAGCTGGATGTTTGATTCGGAGGCCACGGATATCCTCCTCCATAAAAAGCCGGGGCTTCTGGAAAAAGAGGTAAAAGGGCAGCTTTCCCTTTTTGATTAGGCGTTTTGGCGGCCGCGCTGTCCTCCCTGGCCCCGCCCGGCCGTTCCTGCCGTCTCCCGGTGAGGCTGTGCCAGGATCATGGGATTTCGCTTAAGGTCCAGCGGCTGTCTTCCGGATAATACTGGAGCAGGACATTTACCACGAGGCCGTTTACGAGGACATCACAGTCGAATTCATAGGAAGGGATTCCGGCATAAAGTTTTTTGGAAGAATGGTTTACGTGGATTTTGCTGAAGGTGCGGACCAGCCCTTCTTCATCCTGCATTTTGAAAAGAATGGGAATGATCTGACCGGAAGCGGTCGTCCAGCTGCAGCAGGCGATCTCTTTCCGGTTTTTTTTCGGCCTTTCTTCCGTTTCGTGATTGTAGTTAATATCGTTATCCGTATGAATGAGCAAGGCTTATGTCCTCCTTTCCTTATCCTTTCCGAAAGCTTATAAAAGACTTTCCTTTTCGTAATCCACATCTAATTTTTCACGCGTAATACCGCCTGACATGTGATCCATGGCATTTTGTTTTACAAAAACGGCCCTTTTGAGAGAATCGATACCGTAACGGCTCCGAATCCGGTCGGCCATGGCGTCCGCCTGCTCCAGCTTTTCACAGCAGGGAATGTCGTCCCTGTAGAAGGGGGACAGTTCCATATCCAGTAAATGCAGCTGCCGGTAATCCACGTTGTCCCGTACATGGTTCGTATGGATTCCCAGATGCCGGATTGGCGTGCAGCCATCCCAGGATTCATGGAAGAGCTCCAGGGCGGTATGATAAATTTCGTTGGTGATGTTGGTGGGGGCGGGCAGGGTTTTCTGGTGGGAGCAAGATGAAAAATCCGCATATTTGATGCTGACGGCGATTACCTGGATTTTGACCTGGTCCCTGCGAAGGCGCATGCCTATGGTTTCCGCGAGGGAAAGCAGTACAAGGCCTGCGGAAACCGTGTCGCATATATCAAAAGCGATGGTGGTGGAGTTCCCATAGCCTTTATTGGGCGGAACAACGCTTTCCACCTGGGCGCAGTCCCTGCCGTTGGCGTAATTCCAGATAACTTCCCCATAGGATTTGAAATGAGTCCGCAGCAATTCTCTGTCCATGTGGGCCAGCTCGCCGATGGTAGAAATCCCAAGTCTGCGGAGCCGGGAAAAAGAGGCTCTTCCCACAAAGAAAAGATCGGTGACCGGGAGCGGCCACATTTTGCGGGGGATTTCCTCCGGGAAAAGGGTATGGGTACGGTTGGGCTTTTGAAAATCAGAGGCCATTTTTGCCAGAAGCTTATTCTCCGAAATCCCGATATTCACTGTAAAGCCCAGCTCTTCATAAATCCTCCGGCGCAGCGTATCCGCCGTCAAAAGAGGATCCCCCCAGAGGGACTGCGTGCCGCTCATATCCATAAAAGCTTCATCAATACTATACTGCTCCACACAGGGAGTGTATTCCCGGAGAATATCCATAAATGCGCGGGAGCAGCGGCTGTAAAGCCGGTAATGAGGAGGAACGACAAGCAGATCGGGGCATTTCTGACGCGCCTCCATCAGGCTTTCCCCGGTATGGATCCCGCAGGCCTTTGCGGAAAGGGATTTGGCCAGGACAATGCCGTGCCTCTTACTGGCGTCGCCGCCCACTACACAGAGCTGTTCGCGCAGATCCGTCCTTCCGCCCAGGTGCTTCAGGCGGTATACCGCTTCCCAGGAGAGGAAAGCATTATTTACATCCACATGAAAAATAATTGGTTTCATGAGAAAAGTATATGTCAGAACATATGTTCTGTAAACAGGAAATATAAGGGAATCAGGCGGCATCCAGGGGAATCAGGAATATGGATGGCGGCGTTCCCTTTTTTCTCTTCCCTTAATTGCCTTCCATTAATTGCAAAAGAAAGGATTGACAAAAAATGAAAGTTAGCTTATACTAACTGTAGATGAATTAAATGATAACCATTCTCAAAAAGAAAAAGGAGATGGAAAATATGACCTTTCTCATAAATAACATCGGAACCATATTAACAGGAGCAGTTCTTCTTATCATTGTGGCATTGGTGCTGCGCACCATGATCCGGGATAAGAAAACGGGAAAAGGCGGCTGCGGAGGTTCCTGCGGGGGCTGTTCCAACGCATGTGCCTGCCATGGAAGCGTAAAGAGCGGCGAGGTAAAATGAAACAGACAGGAGTGAATCGGATGATAAAAGAAAAACAGGATAACAGAGAATTTATGAAAAATGCCGGACGCAGGGACCGTATTCTTGCAGAACTGAAAAGGAACGGCTTCCGTATTACCAACCAGAGGAAGCTGCTTGTGGATATTATTCTTTCGGATGAATGCTCCTGCTGTAAGGAAATTTATTATAAAGCCGTACATGAGGATCCCTCTATCGGAATTGCCACCGTATACCGCATGGTAAAAACGCTGGAAGAAATCGGAGCCATAGACAGAAAGAATTTATACCGTATTTCCTGCGAAGAGAACTGTGAGTTCCAGGAGGGTTGTATTTTAGTCCTGAAGAATAAGGAGAAGGTTAAGCTTTCCATGGAGGACTTTAAGGAAGCGGTTAATGAGGTGCTCCGCAGAAAAGGATACCGGGAGGCTGACGGGGTGGAATCGGTCATCCTTAAGGACTGCAGTATGGTGGAAGGTGCATAAAATCAGAAGAAACAGATGGAACGCGGGAAAAAATATCCGCAGCGCCATCTGTTTTTATTTGCAGGCCGGGCTTGCGGAGGGAATGTCCTGGTGGTATACTTTGCTGTGTCGCGGCAGTGTCTCAGAGGAGAAGACTGCGGGATGAAAAGAAGAAGTGAGGGCTGTTATGAAGGCGGTAGTGTATAAGGAAAAAGGGGTTTTCAGTCTGGAGGAACGCGAGGTTCCTGTGATTAAGGATCCGGGGGATGCTGTTGTCCGGGTGACATTATGTTCCATATGCTCCAGCGATATTCATATTAAGCATGGAAGTGTGCCGCGGGCGGCTGAAGGAGTTATCGTGGGACATGAAATGGTTGGGGAAGTGATGGAAGCCGGACCGGGAGTGAAGAAATTCAGGGCAGGCGACAGGGTGAGCGTTAATGTGGAAACCTTTTGCGGGGAATGCTTTTTCTGCAGGAAGGGTTTTGTGAATAATTGTGCGGATGAACAGGGCGGATGGGCGCTGGGGTGCCGCATTGACGGCGGGCAGGCGGAATATGTGCGGGTGCCTTTTGCCGATAACGGCCTGAATTTGATTCCGGAGAATGTGAGTGATGAACAGGCTCTTTTTACCGGGGATATTTTGTCTACCGGCTATTGGGCGGCGCAGATCAGTGAAATTCATAAAGGGGATACGGTGCTGGTGCTGGGAGCGGGGCCTGCAGGACTGTGCACGCTTATGTGCGCTGCGCTGTATGAACCGGGAGCCGTTGTCTGTGCGGATATCAGTGAAGAACGCCTGGAATTTGTGAAAAGCAGAGGGCTTGCGGATCGGGTAATCAATCCCGGAAAAGAGGATGTGGAAGAGGTTTTGAAGGAAATGACGGAAGGCAGGGGCGCTGACGTGGTTATCGAGGCGGCAGGCGGGACGGATACTTTTCAGCTGGCCTGGAAGGCTGCGCGGCCAAACGGTATCGTATGCATAGTGGCATTGTATGAAGAGGCACAGGCGCTTCCTTTGCCCGATATGTACGGCAAAAACCTGACCTTTAAAACGGGAGGCGTGGATGCCAATGCCTGTGATGACATTCTGGCCCTGATCGCCGAAGGACGTATTGATACCACTTGTATGATAACCCACAGATTTTCTCTGGATGAAATCATGGAGGCTTATGATATCTTCGAAAATAAGCGGGATCATGTGATGAAAATTGCAGTGGCTCCTTTTCAAACGGAAAGCGCTGTGAGAAAATAAGTACACAACATAAACAGAAAACAAAGGGGAAGGAAGACGCAGAAATGAAAGCAGAAATTAAAGAAAAAATGCAGGAAATGCTGGACGCGGCAGTTGCCGATAAGGAACTGGCAGGCGGAAGCATGCTCATCAGGCAGGGTGGGGAGGAAATATGTTATCTGGAAAGCGGTATGGCGGATAAGGAAAAGGGAGAGGCCATCCGCAGGGATCATATTTACCGTCTTTATTCCATGAGCAAGCCGGTGACCGGGGCTGCGGCCATGATACTGTTTGAGCAGGGAAAGCTGGATTTGGCTGAGCCGGTTTCTTCTTATCTGCCGGCCTTCAGCGGGCAGATGGTGGAAGAAAACGGCAGGCTGGTACCGGCGGAGAGAGAGGTTACGGTTAAGGATCTGCTGGGTATGACCTCCGGGCTTGTGTATAATGGAAATCCGGGACCGGCAGGAGAATATGCCACAGAGGTATTTAATCAGGTGGATGAAAGACTGCTGACGGCTCAGGCCATGACAACAGTGGAAATAGCAGAAGCGCTGGGCAGAGGGCCTCTGAAATTCCATCCCGGGACTTCCTGGCTTTACGGGACTTCCGCGGATGTCCTCGGAGCGGTGATTGAGGCGGCGTCCGGCATGACATTCGGCGCTTTCCTGGAAAAAAATCTTTTCGGGCCTCTTGGGATGAAGGATACGGGATTTTTTGTGCCGGAAGAGAAGAAAGGGCGTCTGGCGGCAGCATACCGGTTGGATGAAAATGGGGAACTGGTGAGATACGAAGAGAACCATCTGGGAATAATCAATGCCATGGACAGGCAGCCGGCATTTGAATCAGGCGGGGCCGGACTGGTTTCCACGATTGATGATTATGCACGGTTTGCCCAGATGCTGCTGAATGAAGGGAAACTGGACGGCAGACGGATTCTTCAGCCTGCCACGGTACGCTTTATGACGGCAGGACAGCTCGACCAGGTACAGCGGGCGGCATTTGTCCGTAACTTTTCCAATATGCCCGGCTTTAGTTATGGGAATCTGATGCGGGTAATGAAGGATCCGGGGCAGTCCGTAACCCTGAATCATGTGGGAGAATATGGCTGGGACGGATGGCTCGGCTGTTACTTTGCCAATGATCCGGCGGCCGGGATGACAATGCTTTTTATGATGCAGAAAACGGATTCCGGCCTCACATCGGTAGTCCGCAGAATGAGAAATCTCTTTATAAGCGGGACAGAAGAATAATGGATTCGCTATAATATGATAAAGGTGCACAAAAACCTTTCATAAATGCAAAAAATATGTAAAATCGCACAATGAATTGACGATAAATGACAGGAATACTTGTGCGGTGTGTATGCATATGATATAATGTTTGTGTAACAAGGGGCATTATGGAGGGCATTTTATGAGAGAATTTGATCACACGGTACGATCGGTTGTTGGGCTGCACCCGCGTGTGGCAGGGGTAATGATGCATCTTGTAAGGGATTTTGAGAGTGATGTTATTCTTACGGATGGTGACAGGAGCGGTAATCTGAGAAAGCTGTTGGGGATCCTGCATATGAACATCCGGGAAGGGGACAAACTGCACTTGCAAATTTCCGGGAAGGATGAGGAAGTGGCCTATCAGGAACTGCAGGCATTTATGTCACAGAATTTATAACGGGCCGTCTTTTATTGAAGATAGGAGATGGGAACGCGAGTGGTAAAAAGGGCTTCCTGCCGCTGACAGACAAGGAATAAAACCTGCTGTCCGCATGGCGGGAAGCCTTTTTGTATAAAAAACTAAAAAACCGGGTTGATAAAGCCCTGTTTAATTAAATCACCGGCCAGTATGGCAATTTGCTTGGGAGTCTCCGGAGTCTCTTTGTTAAGCCAGGCTTCAACCAAGCCGATACAGCCGGATACCAGAAAAGAATAGTAATAGTCAAATGCTTCGGAAGGCTGCTGGTTTGCCCGCCAAATCTGAAGGATGCGCTGCTTTACCACGTCTTTCATCCGGTTTATAAAGGTGAGATCCCCATGAGGGCCCATCAGTGCCTGGGCCGTCTGTACGTTGTCATAAAGAAAGGTGAAGATATCCTCCAAAATGGTATAGATGGTATCCTCCGGCACGATTGTAAAATCCCGGTTCAATATTTCATTGAATTCAGCGAAAAGCTCATCCTCTACTTTATTCAGCATATCATAGACATCTCTGTAATGCAGGTAGAAGGTACCCCGGTTGATATCGGCGAGATCGGAAAGCTCCTTGACGGAAATATCTTTAATATCCTTTTCTTTCATCAATGCCGTCAGACATTCCAGAAGACGCGCTTTTGTTTTCCGGACCCGGCGGTCGGTTTTTGCAGGTTCCATATCATTCCTTCTTTCATGAGGCGAACTTTCCAGCGTACAGGTTTTGGCGCAGAAATATTAAAAAAATATAAAAAATAAACATAAAGTCCAAAAATGTTCATTAACAAACACAAATATGAACACTGATTATTGTATTAGATAATTATAATTAATATAATTTAGAAAAGCAAGAAAATGAACAGTTGTTGAGTAATAAAATAGAGTTGAGTAAATTGAGGAGTGAAAAAATGGAACGATATACCCAATTTTTACTGAAACATAAGAAGCTTATCATAGGTGTATTCGTTTTGGCAGCTGTCCTGTGTGCGGTTCTTTCCGGTCTGGTGGGCGTGAATTATAATTTTGCCGATTATCTGCCTGACGATGCCGCTTCCACCAGGGCACTTGAGGTGATGGATGAGGAATACAGCCAGTCCGTGCCTAATATGAGGGTGCTGGTATATGGAGTCTCCATTCCCCAGGCGCTTGCGTATAAAGAAAAAATAGCGGATGTGGACGGCGTGGAAGAGGTCAACTGGCTGGATGATGCGGTAGATATTTATGAACCGCTGGAACTGGCGGAGCAGAAGACGGTGGAGGATTGGTACAAAGACGGAAACGCACTGTTCAGTGTAACTGTCGATGAGAAAAAGCAGGACAGTGTGATACCTGCGGTAAGAGAGATTATCGGAGAAGAAAACTGTATGTCGGGCACTGCGGTGACCTCGGTTCTGGCTCCGGTAAATACCTCCGTAGAGGTGCAGCAGATTATGTTTCTGGCTGTACCCATTATCTTCCTGATTCTTATTCTGACCACTAACTCCTGGTTTGAACCGGTGCTGTTTATGATAACCATCGGAGTGGCGATCTTGATAAACCGGGGAACAAATCTGATGTTCGGAACCGTTTCCTTCGTGACAAATGCGGCAGGAAGCGTACTGCAGCTGGCTGTATCCATGGATTATTCTATTTTCCTCCTTCACCGGTTTTCAGAAAACAGGGAAGAGGGCCTGCCGGTGGAAAAAGCGATGATCGAAGCGGTAAAGCAGTCTGTGGGGAGCATTCTTTCCAGCGGACTTACGACAGTTACCGGCTTTTTAGCCCTGGTGCTCATGCGTTTCAAAATCGGGCCGGATATGGGCTGGGTTATGTCGAAGGCCATTGTCTTAAGCCTGGTGAGCGTGTTATGTTTCCTTCCGGCGCTGGCTATTTCCACATACCGTTTGATAGATAAAACACAGCATCGCACCTTTGTTCCCAAATTCGATAAATTCGCCGGCCTGGTCATGAAGCTTCGGATCCCGGTGCTTGCGTTTGTCATTGTGATACTGCCGGTTTCCTTCCTGGGGCAGATGAAAAACGACTTCTTTTATGGAGGAAGCCAGGTATACAGCACGCAGGCCACACAGATGGGCCGTGATATGGAAGTTATTGATAAAATGTTTGGTTCTTCCAACCCGGTAGTGCTTATGGTGCCCAAGGGAGATATGGAAAAAGAAATCGCCATGAATGAGGAACTGAAAAAACTGGACTGCGTAACAAGTGTGGTTTCCTATGTGAATTCCGTAGGGAATGCTATTCCTTCCTCTTTCCTGCCTTCCGAAACCGTATCCCGTCTTTATTCCGCCCATTACAGCCGGTTTGTCATTACCATGGAAGCGGAGGAAAAGGATCCGGACTGGTATGAAAAGGTGAATGATATCCGGAATATAGGTGAAAAGTATTATGGTGATAAAATCCAATATGCAGGAGATTTGGTGAGCACCGAGGATCTGAAAACTACGATTACCCAGGATAACGCCAAAGTGAATTTCCTGGCTATTGCCTTCGTATTCTGTATTTTGCTGGTAAACTTTAAGTCCCTGTCCCTGCCGGTTATTTTGACGCTGGTTATAGAATCCTCCATCTGGATTAATCTGGGAATCCCTTATTTCCGGGGACAGACATTGTTTTATATCGGATATCTGATAATCAGCACCGTTCAGCTGGGAGCCACCATCGATTATGCCATCCTGTTTTCCGATCGGTATATGGATTTCAGGAAAACACTTCCTAAAAAGGAAGCGGCGTTTATGACTCTCAGGACCTGTACCATATCTATTCTTACGTCCGCCGCCGTACTTACTCTGGCAGGTGTGATACTGGGGAAGGTATCCACCAATGGCGTATTGAGCCAGCTGGGAATACTGATTGGACGGGGAGCGGCGCTGTCCTTTGTTTTAGTTATTTTTGTTCTGCCAACTCTGCTGATCCTTTTTGACGGAGTGATAAGGCGGACAACTCTGCACTGTGATTTTTACAGAAAAGAAATGGCGGAAACCGGTAAAGCAGCAGATAAGGAGGAGTGACTATGAAAAAATATAGAAACCTTGCAGTAAAGAGCACAGCCTGTATTCTGTCAGCAGCCATGCTGTTCGGCAGCGGGTTTTCCGCGGCGGCAGCAGGTTCTGATATACCGAAAGATGAAAACGTATATGTGAACCTGAACCAGGACGGAAGTGTGGACGGCATTTATGTGGTCAATGCCTTCCGGCTGGAAAAGGAAACGGATATTGTGGATTACGGAAAATACGATTCCGTAAAAAATCTTACCACGGATGAGGAACTGACCAAAAAGGGAGATACGATTACCACGACGGCTCCCGCAGGTAATTTTTTCTACCAGGGGAACCTGAAAACCAAAGAAATGCCATGGGAAATCACCATTCATTATTATCTGGACGGAAAAGAGATGCAGGCAGATGAACTGGCCGGAAAGAACGGAAGCCTGAAAATAACCATACATGTAGGAAAAAATGACAGTGTGGATGAAGAATTTTTTGAAAATTACCTGCTTCAGGCTACCGTAACCATGAATATGGACAACTGCAGCAGCCTGAAGGCGGCGGGAGCCACAGTAGGCAACAAAGGAACCTCCAAGCAGCTGGTTTATAATATCATGGCAGGCCAGGAAAAAGATATTGTCATTACGGCGGATGTCCTGGATTTTAAAATGGATCCAATAAGCTTCCAGGGAGTTCCCATGTCCTTTGATCTGGACAGAGATACTTTATCCATGGATAGCCTGTATGATAAGACCGGTGAGATAAAAGATGCGGCGAATGAATTTTCCGACGGCGCAGCAGAATTATCCGATGGAGCCGGTGCGCTTAAGGATGGCGCGGCGGATTTGAAGGATGGGGCAAACAGCCTTAAGGAGGGGATTGAGAGTTACGCGGATGGCGCATATTCCCTGGGAGACGGCGTCGATACCCTGAAAGACGGAACGGACGATCTGGCCGATGGAGCCAGTGAACTGGCCGATGGTATTTCCTCTTTGAAAGAAGGCGTGGATAAACTGGCCGGAGGCTATAATGGAGACGAAGGCGCGGCTGCCGGTGCGAAGAAGCTGGCGGAAGGGGCGGATAAGCTGAAGAGTGGTGCCGGGCAGTTGAGTGATGGGGTTAATGCGTTTGTGGCCGAAATGCTGAAGATGGGGAATGTGCAGCAATTGAGTGACAATGATAAAATAATAGTTAATCAAATTGTTGAACAACTAAATGACAATGGTATTACTTATCAATTACAAGGAAATACAGCGGTCAAACAGCTTCAAGGTTTATCCAGTTTTTTAGATCAGATTATTAAGGGAATTATTGCAAACCCAACGCCTATATCAGGAGAAAAAAATTCTGTTTTAGAAAATAAAAAATCTGCTGATTCTGCAGTCTCCGGAAATTCGATTGAAGAAAAATGCGAAGAAGAAACTGAACAAGAAAATGCAAAAGAAACTGAAGATACAATAGAAGAAACAGAAAGTACGGAAACAGCGGAAGAGACAGCGGAATCTGAGCAGAAAGAAAATACAGAAGAATCAAAGGACAATAACGAAAAACAATCCGAAGAAGAAACAAAAATTACGGAATCCAGTAAAGTTCAAGAGACTGATAGAAGCGAAGAAATACAGAATGATGAAACCATAATTGATGCAAAATATGAAAAAAAATACGCAGCATATACATTAGCAACTCTGGATTACAGAAAAAAGGGAACTCTTGCTCAAAGTGATATAGAAGTAATGAGGTTAGCTGATACCAGACAGGGCACCGGTTCGGGAAATATGCTGAGTCTATTGCTTTCTGCTAAGGAGGGAGTAGATCAAATGTTGGGCAGTTACATGACCAGACAGGGGTTAGGAAGCACCACAACTCAAGCCCAGCTCAAACAACTCACCGAAGGCGCTTCCGCCTTAAAAGACGGTGTCGCTTCCCTTGCAGACGGAGCAGGTTCCCTCGCGGATGGAATCAGCCAGTTGGCGGACGGTACCAACCAGCTGCAGTCCGGGGTATCCGAATTAAATGACGGAGGCTGGGAACTGGCAGATGGTACGAAGGATCTGCAGTCCGGAGTATCTGATCTGGCGGATGGCGTGAAAGAACTCACAGATGCTTCCGACGATCTGAAAGACGGATCCGGTCAGCTTGCGGATGGAACCGGTGATTTATTTGACGGGACCAATGATTTGCTGGATGGCGTGGGAGAACTGAAGGACGGAACCGATGAATTCAAAGACAAAACTTCAGACATTGATGAGAAGATTGATGAAGAAGTGAACAAGGTAATAACCAATTTTTCGGGAAGTGATTTCACTCCGCTTTCCTTTGTCTCGGATAAAAATACAAATGTTAATCTGGTACAGTTTATCATGAAGACCGAGGGGATTAAGATGCCTGAAAAAGGGAAAACGGAAACAGTAGAAGAACCGCTTACTTTTTGGCAGAGACTGCTGAATCTGTTCCGGTAATTATGGAGAATGGTAATAAAGGGGAAAAGTTCTGAAAAAGATGAATAAATTATCAATTGTACGTATTTTAAATCTTAGAAAAAGTCATTTATAAAAGAAAGCACTGTATATCAGAAATATAAATATACAGTGCTTTCTTTTTACTTATTACACTGGTATAATTTTAGCCAAGCGGAATTTATCTACATAATAACAGCAAAGAATGTTAAGATATTAAGGAGATATCTGATATGTATAAATGCAGACTTGTCTATGATGAATGGAAATGCATGAAATCGAAAGAGCAAAAAGGAAAATTTATTAAAACAGAGGATTTTGTCGGATATATTGGTGATTTGAGAATACATGAAGTAAGTGAAAAACAAATATGGAAATATCGAGATAAAGATATCATTGTTTGCGATAATCAGTACAGATGGCTATCTATTATGCCGAAGGATGATTTCTACTGTATTACAGTTATGATGAACCAGCTAAATGAAATACAGGTTTGTTATATTGATATGATTGAAAGTCAGGGAATTGATGAGGATGGAATTCCTTATTTTATAGATTTGTATTTGGATTTAGTGGTGTATCCAACGGGAGAAGTTATCGTTGATGACAGGGACGAGTTGGAAGATGCCTTCAACCAAAAAGAAATATCAGGTGAGCAGTATGAACGGGCAATAAAAACCGCTCAAAAGTTACAGCATGACATGTTAAATGACTATTGTATGTTTGAAAAAAGAATATTGGAATTAAGAACATTACTTGATATAAAGGAGCATTTATTTTGAAATACAATAAGAAGATAAGATTAAAGAACAACAAAGAATGCTGTTTGAGAAATGGAAATGAAAACGACGGACAGTCTGTATTTGAAAACTTTAATTTAACTCATTCCCAAACAGACTATTTGCTTTCCTATCCGGACGAGAATAGTTTTGATGCCGAACAGGAGAGTAAATTCTTGAAGGAAAAGTCCGAGAGTGAAAATGAAATAGAGATAATTGCCGTGGTTGACAATGTAGTTGCAGGAACTGCCGGGATCGAAGCAGTAGGCACGAAGTACAAGGTAAAGCATCGTGCGGAATTGGGTATTAGTGTCGCCAAAGAGTTTTGGGGATTGGGAATCGGATGGGCATTAATGAATGCCTGTATTGAATGTGCGAGAAATGCGGGATATGTACAGCTTGAACTCAATGTAGTTGCTGAAAATACAAGAGCAATAGCTATGTATACAAGAGCAGGCTTTGTTGAATACGGCAGGAATCCAAAAGGCTTTCATTCTCGAAAGACAGGATTTCAGGAACTTATCTATATGAAAATGGAATTGTAATGTATATACAGTAATCTCTCTTGTAATAACTATTCAGAGAGTCGGTTATCAATTTATCGGGAATCTGTATCATATAAAAAGTCGGAACGGGAGGACAATATTATTAAGAAAAAGATTTTATTACCCATAGTAACTTTGCTCATTGCACTGTCGGCCGTTACAGTATGTTATGCCGGGGACATTCCGGAAAGTTTGCTTAATAGTGATTCTGCACAGGTCTATTTTGGTGAAATTATTGATATTGACGGTGAAAGTATTACCGTAGTACAACGTCAAAATATTAAAGGCGAATTTTCAAAGGACAGCGTACAGACCTATGAGAAGTATATAGCCCAAAGCCCTACAGTCGGCGAGATATATCTTTGTGGTTTTCTTAATGAAGATAATCCCCTGTACATATGGCAGGTGTCAGGTTTAGAATTGAACGATTTGAAAATTGTAGATGCTGCGGCAAATTCAATGGCAGAGAGAATGCAGAATTATATCAATGAAGGAACTTTTACGGAAAAAGAACTGGAAAGACAGGCAAAGGCAGAAATGAACAATGCTGATGAAACGGAAAATATTCCGATAGATACAGCAGATGCAGCGGCCGCTGATAATTCTGCGGCAGAAGTTTCAGGCTGTTCCGGAAATATATTAACATTTGTTTTAATTGTACTGGTAATTATTGCAGCAGCCGGATTGTTTGTTTTTAGAAAAAGGAAAAGGCATTAGATATAAGTAAAGCAGGAATAAGAAAATATACGTTGTTTACAATCTGAGACGCGGAAGGCAGCAGCTTTCCGCGTCTCTTTGAAAAATTCATAAAAATAATTCCGGCCCCCTGTCAGATTCTCTGTCTCATAAGCCCATGCTTATTGCAATAAATATACAGACAGCCATGCCCTCTGAGCCGGAACCGACCTTCCGCATTTTGCTCCGGATAAAGCTTTAAAAGTTCCAGCCTGCCGGAAGTCACCCAGGCAATAAAGGAAATATGATGTGACTTACTCATTTCATGGTCTATGGTGACATAGGATTCATCCTCCACCTGCTCAATGGCGATGGTATGGGCGCTGTCTGTTTCTTCAGTCTCCTCCGGAAGCAGAGTAATGCCGCAGCAGCTCACCACACATTTTCCCATGGCATGGATAACATTTCCGCATACGGGGCAGATATAGAAGACACTGCGAAGCATATTCCCCATTTTATTCTGATTTGTCACATAGTCACCACTGAGAAGCTCTGCAACAGAGATGTCCAGAGCGGCAGCCAACGGCTCCAGCAGGCTGATATCGGGATAGCCTTTTGCGGTTTCCCATTTGGAGATGGCTTTGTCGCTTACGCCTAATATCTGAGCCAGCTCTTTCTGGGTGATTTGTTTTTTCTCCCGAAGGACCCGGATAGTATTTCCGGTAATATAATGATTCATTTTTTATCCTTTCCGCTGTCAGGAACAGCATGGTGATTGGAAAAACAAAGCTGTCTTTCTTTATTCCAAGCATAAGGGAGATGGAAACGGATTGCAACCTACGCTTCGTGGAGAGGTGCCGATGAAAAAGTGAATGCCGCCTGAGACAGTGGATATCTTTCCCGTGGGATGCCTCCGTGCCGGCATCGCAGCTCTTCCCTGCTGCCGTCCCCGGGGAATCAGTGTTCCTTACAGGGGACATTCTCATTCGGTTAAAAACGCAGCAGTACTAACGCTGCAAAGGACGCAGCGTTAGTACTGGCGTTTTTAGACGCCCCTTACAGGAATCACTGATTCCCCGGGGACGGCAGCAGGGAAGAGCTGCGCCGCCGGCACGGAAGCACCCCGCGGGAAAGATATCCACTGTCTCAGGCGGCATTCACTTTTTTATCTGAACCCTTCATGGAACCCGGATAAGCTGAGAACGTCAGGGTAATTAAGACTTCCGGAGAAGAAAAACAGCTAAAAATGAAAGCCTACAACAAAACAACAGATATAAAGAAAGAAAACAACAAAAAACAAATATAAATCATGAGGTATTTATTGACATTTTGGACTGCAGCAACTATACTGATTATGGAAAACCACATAAAAGATGCCTGCTTTTGGGCAAAACATAAAACAACGATATGCAGTACGATATAATGCCTTCCGGTATGAGAATTTTTCAGTTCATGTTACCGGGAGAGAACTATGGAGGGAAACGCAGGATGAGCAGTAAATTCAACACCGATCCTACAGCCAAATCGGAACGTATCTCCAGGCTGGTTGAAAACCTGTACCGTAAGATGCCGGAAATTGAGCCGGACAGGGCGGTACTGCTGACGGAAAGCTACAGGGAGACGGAGGGCGAACCTATTATTATGCGCAGGGCCAAGGCCTTTGCTCATATTCTTGCCCATATTCCAATCACTATCCGTGAGGAAGAGCTTGTGGTGGGAAGCTCCACACTGGCGCCCAGAGGCTGCCAGACCTTCCCGGAATTTTCTTATGAATGGCTGGAAGCGGAATTCGATACGATCGAAAAACGGAGTGCGGATCCCTTCTATATTTCCGAGGATACCAAGAAAAAATTACGGGAAGTACATAAATACTGGAAAGGGAAAACCACAAGCGAGCTTGCCCTTTCCTATATGGCGCCGGAAGCGGCAGCTGCGATTGAACATAATATCTTTACGCCGGGAAATTATTTTTATAATGGTGTGGGACATGTAACCGTCCAATATGAAAAAGTACTGGAAATCGGTCTGGAAGGCATTATCAGAGAAGCAGCCCGGGAACTGGCCGCCTGCAATGTGGGCGACGGGGACTATGCCAGAAAGCACTGCTTCCTGGAAGCTGTAATCATGAGCTGTGCCGCCGTTATCGGTTATGCAGGCCGTTATGCCGCTCTTGCAAAACAGGAGGCCGAAGCCTGTACGGACAGGAAGAGAAAAGAGGAACTGCTGCAGATAGCTTCTGTCTGTGAAAGGGTGCCTGCCAGGGGGGCGAGCAGCTTCCATGAGGCCTGTCAGAGCTTCTGGTTTGTCCAGCAGCTGCTCCAGATGGAATCCAGCGGGCATTCTATTTCTCCGGGGCGTTTTGACCAGTATATGTATCCTTATTATCAGAAGGATATGGCAGAGGGAAAAATAACCAGGGATGAAGCCCAGGAACTGGTTGACTGTATCTGGGTAAAACTGAATGATCTGAATAAGGCGAGAGACGCCGCCAGTGCGGAAGGCTTTGCCGGCTACAGCCTGTTCCAGAATCTGATTGTGGGCGGACAGAATGAGAATGGAGAGGATGTCACCAATGATTTATCCTTCCTGTGTATCTGGGCCTCCGCTCATGTATTCCTGCCGCAGCCGTCCCTGTCCGTCAGAGTATGGAACTGTACGCCTCACGAACTTCTGGTGGAGGCGGCCAAACTGACAAGGACCGGAATCGGACTTCCGGCTTATTACAATGACGAGGTGATCATTCCCTCCCTGATGAACCGGGGACTGACCCTGGAGGATGCCAGAACCTACAATATCATCGGCTGTGTGGAGCCGCAGAAGGCCGGCAAGACCGAAGGCTGGCATGATGCCGCATTTTTCAATATGTGCCGTCCGCTGGAGCTTGTTTTCTCCAACGGAAAAGATAAAGGAGAGCAGGTGGGGCTTGCCACCGGCCCTGTGGAACAGATGGGCACCTTTGAAGAATTTTATGATGCATACAAAAAGCAGATGGAGTACTGTATCAGTCTGCTGGTAAACGCGGACAATGCTATCGATACCGCCCATGCGGACCGCTGTCCGCTGCCCTTCCTTTCCAGTATGGTGGACGATTGCATGAAGAGAGGGAAAACCGTTCAGGAAGGCGGCGCTGTTTATAATTTCACAGGCCCTCAGGGCTTCGGAATCGCTAATGTGGCGGATTCCCTGTATGCGGTCAGAAAGCTGGTATTTGAAGAAAAGAAAGTGACCCTTTCGGAATATAAGAAAGCTCTTGCCCTGAATTTCGGGAAAGGATTTGATTCCATCACCGTTCAGGAAATGACGGAAGAGATAATCAAAGAACTTGCGAAGGCGGGACAGCAGCCCAGCCAGGCTCAGATTGCCGGTATTGTAAAAGGGATTATGAATACGGAAATTCCTGACAAGGACAGGGAGCTTTGTGAAAAACTGTTTGCAATGATTGACGAAATCCCCAAATACGGCAATGATATTGAAGAAGTAGATTCCTTTGCCAGGGAGGTAGCCTACACCTATACCAAGCCCCTCCAGAATTACAGGAATCCCAGGGGCGGGATTTTCCAGGCAGGCCTGTACCCTGTGTCTGCAAATGTGCCGCTGGGAGCCCAGACAGGGGCTACCCCGGACGGGCGCCTTGCCCATACCCCTGTGGCGGACGGCGTTTCCCCTACGGCAGGCAGAGACATTCACGGCCCTACGGCGACGGCAAACTCCGTTTCCAAACTGGATCACGGCATAGCTTCCAACGGAACTCTGCTGAACCAGAAATTCCATCCTTCCGCATTGAGCGGGGATGAGGGACTGAATAATTTCGTGGCTCTTATCCGTTCTTATTTTGATCAGAAGGGAAGTCATATGCAGTTTAACGTAGTGGACAGAAATACGCTGCTGGATGCCCAGAAGTATCCGGAAAAGTATCAGCATCTGGTAGTGCGTGTGGCAGGCTACAGCGCCCTCTTTACCACCTTGTCGCGTTCCCTGCAGGATGATATCATCCGCAGGACGGAGCAGGGGTTCTGATGGCAGGAAGAGAGGAAAGTGAAATGGATTACCTTGATACAACCGGCCGTATTTTTGACATACAGCGTTATTCCATTCATGACGGCAGAGGGATCCGCACCATTGTATTCCTGAAAGGCTGCGTTCTGCGGTGCCGGTGGTGCTGCAACCCGGAGTCCCAGGAATACGGGATACAGACCATGATGGTACAGGGAAAGCCGAAGATTATCGGTGAGGATGTAACGGTCCGGACGGTAATGGAAACGGTGGTAAAGGATCGGCCTTATTACAGACGTTCCGGAGGAGGCCTCACTCTTTCCGGAGGAGAAAGCCTGTGTCAGGCGGATTTTGCGGCAGCGCTGCTGCGTGCGGCAAAGGAAGCCGGAATCAATACGGCGATGGAAAGCATGGCCTGCGCTTCTATGGAGACTATTGACAAGCTTCTTCCCTGGCTGGATCAGTATCTGATGGATATCAAACATATGGACAGCGGGAAGCATAAGGAATTTACGGGAAAAGGCAATGAACTGATGCTGGAAAATGCCCGTAAGATCGCGGAGAGCGGGAAGACAGAGCTGATTATCCGGGTGCCGGTTATTCCCACCTTTAATGATACGGAAAAGGAAATTGAAGAAATTGCAAGGTTTTCGGATACCCTGCCCGGCGTGAAGCGTATTCACCTGCTTCCTTACCATCGGCTGGGACAGGATAAGTATGAAGGCCTGGGCCGGGAATATCTGATGAAGGATATTCTTCCGCCTGCGAATGAACATATGGAAAGCCTGAAAAGGGCAGTGGAACGGGTGAGCAGCCTGGACTGCCATATTGGCGGCTGAGTGTGAAAAGAATTATGGAATTCATGTCCGCTGAAGCGGACAAGGGGAATAAAAATGGAATTTGAAAATTATAATCCGGATAGAAAACAGAGAATTGTCCAGGAACTGGTTCCGGGCAAACAGATTACGCTGGCCCATATCATCGCCAGCCCCGACGGCGAACTGTATGAGAAACTCGGGCTGGATCCGAGAGTGGAGCTGAACCGGGCTGCTATCGGGATCATGACGGTAACCCCGGCGGAAACGGCCATTATCATGGCGGATATCGCCATCAAATCTTCCGGCGTATCTCTGGGCTTTGTGGATCGCTTCAGCGGATCTTTAATCGTGACCGGAACGGTGTCCCAGGTGGAGGCGTCCACTATGGCGATTCTGGAGTATACGGCAGACAAACTGGGTTATGAAGTCTGCGGCATAACACGGACATGAAAAAGATCATTCTTATCGGAAGGAGCGGCGCGGGGAAAACCACTCTGACACAGGCCCTGAAGGGGGAAGAAATCAAATACCACAAAACCCAGTATGTGAACTATTTCGAGTGTATTATCGACACCCCCGGGGAGTATGCCCAGACCCATGAACTGGGATATGCGCTGGCGCTGTATTCCTATGAGGCGGATGTGGTGGGGCTTCTGCTGTCCGCCACGGAACCCTACTCCCTGTATCCTCCCAACATTACCTGCATGGTAAACCGGGAAGTGGTGGGAATTGTGACCCAGATCAATGAACCGAAGGCCGATCCGGAAAGAGCTGCCAGATGGCTCCGGCTTTCCGGCTGTAAAAAGATTTTTTACGTGGATTCCACAGTGGGAACGGGCGTTCCGGACATCCTTTCTTACCTGAGAGAAGAAAAAACGGAAGAAATCGGTACAAACAACAAAAACAACAGTTGAAAAACCGGATAAAACAAATAAAAACCACATAAGAAATGTTGACATGTGTTGTATTTGGGACTATAATAAACAGGAAAAGCAGTCAGAATTTTATCATTCAGAATACGCATAAGGATGCGGACATATTTTTACGCCGCGGGAAGGCGGCAGAATGGAGGAAATAATGCAGAACGAGTATGAACTTAAGAAATTGATGTGTGACATCGGAAAGAGAATTTATGACCGTAATATGGTGGCAGCCAATGACGGCAACATTTCCGTAAAGCTCAATGACAATGAATTCCTTTGCACCCCCACAGGTGTTTCCAAAGGCTTTATGACCCCTGATTTCATCTGCAAGGTGGATGCACAGGGAAATGTAATCCAGGCGAACAAGGGCTTCCGTCCTTCTTCCGAAATTAAGATGCATATGCGTGTATATCAGAAACGTCCTGACGTGGGAGCAGTGGTACATGCCCATCCTACATTTGCAACCTCCTTCGCTATTGCAGGTATCCCGCTTACACAGCCTATCATGCCGGAAGCGGTTATCGCTTTGGGATGTGTTCCGATTGCTGAGTACGGCACCCCTTCCACAACGGAGATTCCCGACAACGTGGAAAAATACCTTCCTTACTATGATGCGGTTCTGCTGGAAAGCCATGGCGCCCTTACATGGAGCACCGACCTGACAGCGGCTTATATGAAGATGGAATCCGTGGAATTTTATGCAGAGCTTTTGTACAAGTCCAGAATGCTGGGCGGACCGAAGGAATTCGATCAGGCTACGATTGAGAAACTGTATGAAATCAGAAGAAAAATGGGTCTGCCCGGAAAGCATCCCGCAGATCTGTGCCAGAATAAGGGCAGGAAAAACTGCCATAACTGCGGAAACGGCTGTGGTTCCGTATCCTCCCCCGCATCCAAGGATGTAAGCGAAGATATGGTAGCTGAAATCGTAAAAAAGGTCATGGAGCAGATAAAATAATGGACGAAGAGCTGATTGCAAGAACTGTCCGCGAAGTCCTGCAGGAGATAGGCCGTATGGAAGCATCTGCGGAGAATTCCGTATCCATGGATGCGAAGAAGGCTGTGAATGGATATATCCATGGATACATCCATGGAATGTCTCTCAGGCTGGCCGAAGCGCTGGCGGCAAAGGTGGAGGAAAAGGCAGAAGAGCTGGGAATGCGGGTAGTTACCGCCGTCGCGGACGAAGCCGGACATCCGAAGCTGGTGCGCAGCATGGACGGAGCTTACATAGGAAGTCTGGATGTGGCAGTGAATAAGGCTTATACATGCGCGGCCTTTCAGATGTCCACTGCGGTGCTGGGAGAACTGGCCCGGCCGGGTGAACCTCTTTACGGCATCCAGCATACGAACGGCGGCAGGATTGTGATTTTCGGCGGCGGGGAACCGCTTATCTATAACGGCAAAATAATAGGAGCTCTTGGCGTCAGCGGCGGAACAGCCGAGCAGGACACCAGCCTTGCGGCTTATGGAGCGTCCTTGTTGAAGGAGGTAATCTCGTGCCTGTAAGTGAAAGTATGGTACAGGATATTGTGAAGGAAGTGGTTGCCAGAATGCAGCTTTCCGGCAGTGCCGGGACAGCACAGCACGGCGTGTTCACAGATATGAACCAGGCGATTGAAGCGGCGAAGGAAGCGGAAGCCAAAGTACGCTGCATGACCATGGATCAGCGTGAACAGATCGTCTCCAATATCCGCAGAAAGACTCACGAGAACGCGGAGCTTCTTGCCCGTATGGGTGTGGAAGAAACCGGAATGGGCAACGTGGGCGACAAGATATTAAAGCATCACCTTCTGGCGGACAAAACCCCCGGAACGGAAGATATAACAACGACGGCATGGTCGGGGGACAGAGGACTTACCCTGATCGAGATGGGGCCCTTTGGCGTTATCGGAGCCATTACTCCCTGCACCAATCCCAGTGAAACCGTCCTGTGCAACAGCATGGGCATGATAGCGGCAGGAAACACAGTAGTATTCAACCCCCATCCCCAGGCTATCAAAACTTCCATTTTTGCCATCAACATGGTAAATGAAGCTTCCCTTGAAGCAGGAGGGCCGGACAATGTGGCCTGTACGGTCAGCAAGCCCACACTGGAAACAAGCAATATCATGATGAAGCATAAAGATATCCCTCTGATTGCCGCGACAGGAGGACCGGGAGTAGTTACCGCGGTTCTTTCCTCCGGAAAAAGAGGAATCGGTGCCGGGGCAGGAAATCCTCCCGCACTGGTGGATGAGACTGCCGATGTGAGAAAAGCGGCGGCCGATATCGTAAACGGATGTACCTTTGATAATAATCTCCCCTGTATAGCGGAGAAGGAAATTGTGGCCGTGGACAGCGTGGCCGATGAGCTGATGAATTATATGATCAGCGAACAGGGATGCTACCTGATTTCCAAAGAGGAGCAGGATAAACTCACCGCGACTGTGATAACCCCTAAGGGGCTGAACCGGAAATGCGTGGGAAGGGATGCCAGAACACTTCTTTCCATGATCGGCATTCAGGCGCCGGAAAATATCCGCTGCATCGTTTTTGAAGGGGAAAAAGAACATCCGCTGATTGCGGAAGAGCTGATGATGCCTATCCTGGGACTGGTAAGGGCAAAGGATTTTGACGATGCGGTTGAAAAGGCCGTCTGGCTGGAACACGGCAACCGTCATTCCGCTCATATCCATTCCAAAAACGTGGATAACATCACCAAATATGCCAAGGCAATTGATACGGCGATTCTGGTTAAGAACGCACCTTCCTATGCGGCTTTGGGATTCGGAGGAGAAGGCTTCTGTACCTTCACCATTGCCAGCAGAACCGGTGAGGGCCTGACGAGCGCAAGCACCTTCACTAAGAGAAGAAGATGTGTCATGTCAGACAGCCTCTGCATCCGCTAAAGGGCAGAACGTGCAGACATGCCGGTAAAAAGGCATGTACGCCGGAAGGCAGGAAAGGAAAAGAAAATGGACGTTAATGCAACAAATATAGAAGAGATTGTAAGACAGGTCCTTAACAGCATGGAAGGGCATACCGGCGCGGGAAAAAGCGTATCCGGAAATGTGGCGGGAGAAATCCCGAAAACAGCCCGTGTTGCCATGCTTACAAGCCTGGAGCATTATGACATTAAAGAATTCCCCATCCCCGAGGTAGGGGATGACGATATCCTTGTTAAAGTGGAGGGCTGCGGTATCTGCGGTACCGACGCCCATGAATTCAAAAAAGATCCCTTCGGACTGATTCCCGTAGCCCTCGGACATGAGGGAACCGGTGAAATCGTAAAGATGGGGAAAAACGTAAAAAAAGACAGTGCCGGAAATGATTTGAAGGTAGGAGACAAGGTTGTAACCTGTATGATTTTCAAGGATAACCCGGATATCACCATGTTCGATCTGAACAAGCAGAACGTGGGAGGCGCGGATGTTTACGGCCTGCTTCCCGATGACGATATCCATCTCAACGGCTGGTTTTCCGATTATCTTTTCATCAGGGGAGGCTCCACCGTATTTAAGGTAAGCGACCTGGATTTATATTCCAGAATACTGATAGAGCCCTGCGCCGTTCTGATTCACGCGGTGGAAAGAGCGAAATCAACCGGTATCCTCCGGTTCAACAGCAGGGTAGTGGTACAGGGCTGCGGTCCTATCGGCCTGATTTGTATCGCCATTCTCCGTACGATGGGAATCAATCATATCGTAGCTGTGGACGGAGAAGAAAAACGTCTGGAATTCGCTAAGGAAATGGGCGCGTCCGATACGGTAAATTTCAAGGATCATAAGGGCATTGAAGCTCTTGCAGGAGCGGTGGAAGCCAAATTTGACGGACATCTGGCAGATTTTGCATTCCAGTGCACCGGTTCTCCGTTTGCCCATGCTAATATTTACAAATTTATCCGCAACGGAGGAGGGCTCTGCGAGCTGGGATTCTTTATCAATGGCGGCGATGCCACCATTAATCCCCACTTTGACATCTGCTCCAAAGAAATCACAATCGTGGGCTCCTGGGTATATACTCTTCGGGATTACGCCACCACATTTGAATTCTTAAAGAGTGCGAAGAAGGCCGGGATTCCCATTGAGAAGCTCATTACCCACACCTTCCCGCTGGATGAAATCAATGAAGCGCACAGAACCAATCTGGCGATGAGCGGTCTGAAGATTGCGATTATCAATCAATAAACAGTGTTAGGAGGCGAAGCCCATGGGAGAAGCCGTAGGAATTTTGGAAGTATTTGGTCTGGTATGTGCATTTATGGCGGCAGATGCCGGATGTAAGGCAGGCAATGTGCGGCTGGAGCCTTTTGATAAAAATAAGCCGGCCAACGCAGACAGCCTTCCGGTCCCCCTGCTGGTAACCATCAAATTCAGAGGCAGCATATCCGACGTGGAAGCTGCCATGGAAGCGGGAGAGCGGATGGCAAAAAGCCTTACCGGAGTCGTGCAGAAGCATATCATTCCCAGGCCCACAGAGGATACGGAAAAAATGTTGAAGCTCTGCGCATTTGACAAGTCATAACTGGTTATGTCACAATAAAAAAGAAATGTAAATTAGTGGAGGAAATTAAAATGGCACAGGAAGCATTGGGAATGATAGAAACAAGAGGTCTTACCGCAGCAATTGAAGCGGCGGATGCAATGACCAAATCAGCAGAGGTGACTCTGGTGGGAACAGAGAAAATCGGTTCCGGTCTGGTAACCGTTATGGTACGCGGCGATGTTGGAGCTGTTAAGGCTGCAGTAGAAAGCGGATCCGCAGCGGCAGGCAAGCTTGGCGAACTGGTAGCGGCACACGTAATTCCGAGACCGCATTCGGATGTAGAGAAGATTCTGCCTTCTATCTGATAATTAGGAGAAAACGTTCATGGGGAAATCATATGGCCTGATAGAAATAACAGGAGTGACAGCGGCGGTGGATGCCCTTGATATTATGTGCAAGGCGGCGGAAGTGACTCTGGCAACCTGGGAAAGAAAACTGGGCGGAAGGCTTGTAACCATTATTGTGGAAGGCGATGTGGCGGCGGTAACCGCAGCCGTGGAAGCGGCAGCTCATGCGATTAAACCGCTGGTGGCTTCCGGGGTGATTGCCAACCCCCATGAAGAGATTGTCGGATTGGTGAAGCGCAGTTCAAGCCGTTTTATGACCGCTTCCAAAGAAGCCGGGGCTGAGGCTGAGAATCCGGCAGGAGGAATGCTTTCGGAGGAAAGCTATCTTCAGGAGGTATAGGCAAGGGGCAGCGCGCCCGCCTGACTAATGCCGCTTTAGCCGTAGCTGCGGTAATGAGGAGGAATCATGCCAGACAGTAATAATAAAGATAAGACAACACAAAAGGAAGCCGGACAGAGTGCGGCAGCTTCAAAAAGCAGTACGATTAAAACAGCACGCAAAACAACGTCCGGGACAGTACAGAAAGCCGAAAAGGTGCAGGTAAAAGAAGAACCAGTTGTTAAAAAGGAGGAAAAAAGAATGTCACAGGAAGCATTGGGAATGGTGGAAACAAGAGGTCTTGTTGCAGCAATTGAAGCAGCGGACGCTATGTGCAAGGCTGCAAATGTAGCTTTGGTAGGAACAGAAAAAATTGGTTCCGGTCTGGTAACCGTTATGGTACGCGGCGATGTAGGAGCTGTTAAATCCGCAGTGGAAGCAGGCGCAAGCAGCGCAGGCAGACTGGGCGAATTAGTGGCTACCCATGTAATCCCCAGACCTCACACTGATGTAGAGATGATTTTGCCCAAGGTAAAATAATTCTATAATCTGAAGAAAAGTGGGTGTGGCTGTGGAGACGAATCAAATTGAACTGATTACCAGATTGGTAATGGAAGCCATGGAGAAGGAACCTGCCGGAAACGGGTTTATGGTTCCCGTAGGCGTATCCGCCAGACATATACATCTTACCCAGGAGCATGTGGAAATCCTGTTCGGCCCCGGATACCATCTTACCAAAAAAAAGGATCTCATGGGCGGGCAGTTCGCTGCCAACGAGCAGGTAACCATAGTGGGACTAAAGCTGCGGGCCATTGAAAACGTAAGGGTTTTAGGGCCTGTAAGGAAAGCCTCCCAGGTGGAAATTTCCGCTACGGACGCCATGAAGCTGGGAATCAAAGCCCCGATTCGGGAATCAGGCGACGTGGCAGGAAGCGCAGCGATCGCGGTGGTTGGGCCTCAGGGAGCAATCTATCTGAAGGAAGGCTGTATCGTGGCTATGAGACATATACATATGTCGCCCCGGGATGCGCAGGCAGCAGGGGTAAAAGACGGCGACTACGTTTCTGTAAAAGCAGACAACGAACGGGGAACTGTTTTTGACCACGTTAAAATCCGTGTGGATGACAGCTTTACGCTGGAAATGCATATCGATACGGATGAAGCGAATGCGAGCAGGATCGCTACCGGAGATACCGTAAAAATTGTCCGCTGATGGAGTTGTTAACCGTCTCCCGGTATTCTTATTCTTTTTGTCTGGAATACCGGGAGATTTTTTAACAGGCTGCCGAGGCAGGGGAAAGAGGAAATATGATAGTCGGTAAAGTAACAGGAAGCATTGTTTCCACGAGAAAAAGTGAGAAGCTGATAGGAAATAAATTGATGATTGTAGAGCCTCTGGAGTCGATGAAAAGCCATGCGGACAGACTGGTGGCTATCGATAATATCGGCGCAGGAATCGGAGAATACGTGCTTGTAGCCCAGGGAAGTGCGGCCAGGATCGGCTGTGATATGGAAGACGCCCCTGTGGATGCCGCAATAGTGGGAATCATTGATGATGCCAGCAGATTAGTGTGATTCCGGGAAAGTGGAGCAGGCTATGGATTGTAAAGACTTAAGCAGTATGATAAAAGAAAATGGGATAGTGGGCGCAGGCGGCGCAGGCTTTCCCACCTATATGAAAATTGATGAACGTGCTCAGATCATATTATTGAACTGCGCGGAGTGTGAACCGCTTCTGAAGCTGCACAGACAGCTTCTTGAAAAGCATGCGGAAGAAATACTGGAAACATTCCAGCTGGTGGCGGATACCGTGGGAGCGGAACAGGCCATCGTAGGAATCAAAGGCGAATATAAGGACACTGTGGCGGCATTAAACAGATGCATTCACCGTTTCCCCAAGATATCACTGCAGCTTCTTGACAGCGTATATCCTATGGGAGATGAGGTGGTGCTCATTTATGAGGCGACCGGAAGGGTTGTCAGGCCAGGGGGTCTTCCCATAGAAGAAGGCATTGCTGTCTTCAATGTAGAAACGATGTATAATATTTACAGGGCTTTGAAGCAAAATAAGCCTGTTACGGATAAGCTGGTAACCATAGTCGGCGAGGTGGAAAGTCCGGTGACTATCCGTGTTCCGCTGGGAACGGCACTGAAAAACTGTGTGGAGTTTGCAGGCGGTGCGACGACATCGGATCCGGTCTTCCTGGTAGGAGGCCCTATGATGGGAAATATCAAAGGGGAGGATTCGCCGGTGACCAAAACGACCAACGCGGTGCTGGTGCTCCCGAGAGAACATTCCCTGATTCAGAAGAAAAACCAGAATCCGGCTATAGGCCTGAAGCGTGCTGCATCTGCCTGCTGTCAGTGCCAGGCGTGTACGGACTTATGTCCAAGGCATGCGCTGGGACATCCAATCGAACCTCATAAGTTCATGCGTGCGGCCGCGAACAGGGATTTCAGGGATGCCAATCCTTTTGTGAATACGTTTTTCTGCAGCTCCTGCGGTTTATGCGAGCTGTATTCCTGCCCGCAGGGCCTGGCTCCGAGAAGCCTGATGGCTGAATATAAGACTGGCCTGAGAAAAGCGGGATTAAAGCCTCCCGCGGACGTACTTCCTGCCCCGGTGAGAGAGTCCAGAGAATACCGTAAGGCTCCGGAAGAACGGCTGGAAGCGAGATTAGGGCTGTCTGCTTATGACAGGGAAGCGCCTATTGAGGATGAAGTGAAAAAGGTGAATGTGGTGGTTATCCCTTTAAGCCAGCATATCGGTGCGCCGGCGGAGCCGGTGGTATCCGTGGGAGATGCGGTGGAAAGAGGACAGATAATAGCGGCTGCAGCCAAAGGATTAAGCGTTCCGATTCATGCATCCGTCAGCGGTAAAGTAACCAAAGTGGGCGGCGGTGAGATCACTCTGACTGTGTCATAATCATCAGAAAAGCGGCGAAACGCGCAGATGAGAGGTAAAGATATATGAGCAAGGCTATAGGCATGATTGAATTTAAGACGGTTTCCGCGGGCATTACCGCTGCGGATGCGATGGTAAAGACGGCGGATGTGGAGCTTCTGGAGGCACAGACTGTCTGCCCGGGTAAATATATTGCTTTAATCAGCGGATCCTTAAGCGCGGTGAATGCGGCGGTGGAAGCTGCAGGAAAGGTGAGGGAGGAGGAGCTGATAGACAGTTTTGTCCTTGGCAATCCTCATGAAAGTATCTTCCCGGCTATTTACGGGGCTACGCAGATTGATAAGATCAGCGCCTTCGGCATACTGGAAACCTACGATGCGGCATCCATTATTGTAGCTGCCGATGTGGCAGCCAAAACAGCTATTGTGGATCTGATTGAACTCCGTATCGCCAAGGGAATGTGCGGAAAATCATATCTGATATTGACCGGAGAGGTTGCGGCGGTGGAAGCAGCCATAGAAAAAGCAAAACAATCAGTGGCAGGCAATGGAATGTATCTGGATTCTTCCGTGATTGCCCATCCGGACGAACAGATTTGCCGTTCCATTTTATAAGGCATATTATAAGGCATATAAGGAAGGGTTGCTTATGTTAGCAGTAGAAAGAAGAAATCTGATTCTCGAAAAGCTGCAGGAAGATAAAAAGGTTATTGTCAGCGAACTCAGCCAGGAGTTCCAGGTGTCCGAGGAGACTATCCGAAGGGATCTGGATAAGCTGGATAAGGATGGGCTGGCGGTAAAAAGCTATGGCGGGGCGGTATTAAATGAAAATACCAGTCTTGATATGCCCTTTAATATCCGAAAGAAAAATAATCCTGCGGGAAAGCAGAAAATAGCAAAGATTGTAGAGACTCTTATCGAAGACGGGGATCATATCATACTGGATCCCAGCACCACCGCTGTGTTTATTGCCAAAGCGCTGAAGCAGAAGGAGCGCCTGACAGTAATCACCAATTCCATCGAAGTGATACTGGAGCTTTCCGATGTGGCGGACTGGAATATCATTTCCTCCGGCGGAAGCCTGAAGGAAGGGTATCTGGCGCTGGTTGGGCCGAGGGCCATTGAAGGCCTTGGGGCTTTTAACGTGGAAAAAGTGGTTCTTTCCTGCAAGGGCCTGGATATGGAAAAAGGGATTACGGACGGAAATGAGCTTTTTTCCCAGGCGAAGCAGACCATGCTGAAATCAGCCAAGCAATGTATCCTGGCTGTGGATCACACTAAATTCGGAAAGGTTGCTTTTTCCAAAATCTGTGATATCAATCATATCCATATGGTGGTTACCGATGAAAAGCCGTCTGATACCTGGCTTGAGCTTTTTGAACATTCCGGCATCACCTGCCTGTATCCTGAGAACTGACCGAATCATGTGACAGGCGGTAGGAGCGCGGCGTCATACCGAACTGCGCCCTGAATATCCGGTGAAAATAACTTGTGTTGTCATAACCCACAGACGCTATAATTTCCTCCACGGGAAGTGTTGTTGTGGTGAGCAGAAAGGCTGACTGGTTCAGCCTTTTTGTCTGCAGTAAATTCTTGAAAGTCTTTCCTGTCATCCGGCTGATCAGCCTGCTTAAATAATAAGCCGGTTCCTTCAGCTGCGCGGAGAGCTCGTCCAGCGTGGCTGTCTTATAATTTTCCTCCACATATTTCATGGCGGTGAACACCATATTCTGTTCGTGCTGCCCGGGATCGTCCTGATTGATCTTATCCGTATGGTTTAAAAGCTGGATAAACAGAAGCCCCATGGTAGTCTGGTTGATGTTCCTGCGGTTAGGCTGGCGGTAAACTAAAGACCAGATGAGATTTTCCACCAGATTCTGTATCGGTAGGACCTGACTGACATGGAAATGCAGGTAATCCGTAAAGCTGCGGTTCTTTTTCAGGGCTCCCACCAGAAATTCCTGCAGGGCGCTTCGTTCATCTATCATAAGAAAGGTCCTGTCAAAAAACTCGGGAAGCACAATGAAATTTACGGCTATGTCTTCTTTCCCGGCAGGCAGTATTTCCTGTGTGGCATTCTGATTCAGAAACAAGAGATCGCCGGTATCCAGAGTGACTTTTGTGGTGTCATTGATGATGTGGGTGGTGGTTCCGCTGCACATGTAAATGATTTCAATATAATTATGCTTGTGGCGCGGGAAGTGCACAAAACGGGTATGAGGCCTGATATCAATCAATTTCCCGGCATCCAGCATCTGGCTTCCGTCCACGATAAAATCATCGGCGGCTGTATAAATACTTTTCTGTACTTCCGTCTCTCCCGCAAGGATTTGTTCTTCTTCCGGTGAAATCACCTTCAGTTTATCTAAAAGTTCCTGGTTCATCGTTTCCCTTCCTTTATCAGCGTATATGCTATTGCCATTTTACCATTTCAGGCATAGTAAGTCAAAGAAGCTGTAAAGAAAGCGCCTGCAAATAAGGACGGTAAATTTGCAATCACCGTCCTAAAAAAAAGAACGGCAAAGGAGTATAATAAACTCAGTGAAGTCGGGATTACAAAGAGTGGCGCCAAGTCACGGGAAGGAAGGGGAAGATTATGGCTGAATATTATCTTGCGGTGGATATCGGAGCTTCCAGCGGCCGGCATATTCTGGGTCATCTGGAAAATGGCAGAATAGAGTTGGAAGAGGTCTACCGGTTTGAAAACGGTATGGATAAAAAGGACGGTCATCTGTGCTGGAATATCCCCAGGCTGTTTGAAGAGATCAAAGCGGGGCTGAAGGCCTGCAAGGCGGCGGGAAAAGTGCCTAAGTCCATGGGAATTGATACCTGGGCGGTGGATTATGTGCTGCTTGATGGGGAGAACAGGATACTGGGCAATACATATGGCTACAGAGACGGAAGAACAAAAGGAATGGATAAGGAGGTTTACAGGATCATCCCCGAGGATGCCCTGTATGCCAGAACCGGTATCCAGAAGCAGATTTTCAATACGATTTATCAGCTGATGGCGGTGAAACAGCAGGAACCGGAAAACATGGAAAAGGCGGAATGGCTGCTGATGCTTCCCGATTATTTCCATTTCCTGCTCACAGGAAATAAGATGTCCGAATATACCAATGCGACATCCACACAGCTTGTCAGCCCGGAAACCAGGCAATGGGACTGCGAGCTGATTGAGAGGCTGGGCTATAAGCCCTCGATATTCCGTCCGCTTCATATGCCCGGAACGGTAGTGGGGCCTTTTTCCAAAGAAGTGGAGGAAGAAGTGGGCTTTTCCTGCGAGGTGGTAATGCCTGCTACGCACGATACGGCATCCGCGGTCATTTCCGTGCCGACGCTTACGGAGGACTGCCTTTACATAAGTTCCGGGACATGGTCCCTGATGGGAATTGAAAATGACAGAGCTATCTGCACGCCGGAAAGCAGGAAGAGGAATTTTACAAATGAGGGCGGTTATGAATACCGGTTCCGTTATCTGAAGAATATCATGGGCCTTTGGATGATACAGTCCGTCCGCCATGAACTGGAGGATAAATATTCCTTTGCCCGGCTTTGTGAAATGGCGGAAAAGGAAAGTGATTTCCCTTCCCGCGTAGACGTAAATGACGACGCTTTTCTTGCGCCTGAAAATATGACGGAAGCGATCAGGACTTACTGCAAAAAGCATGGATGGAAGGAACCGGAAACGGTCGGACAGATTGCCGCAGTTATTTACCAGAGCCTGGCGGACAGCTATGCTGAGACCGTCCGGGAAATTGAATCGCTGACAGGAAGGCATTTTGAGGCTGTTAATATCGTGGGCGGCGGTTCCAATGCGGCCTATCTGAACCAGCTTACCGCGGATAAATCCGGCCGCACCGTTTACGCCGGGCCGGGAGAAGCGACAGCTATCGGCAATCTGGCGGTACAGATGCTGAAGGATAATCAATTTGCAGGGCTTGCACAGGTCAGGGCATGTATTTATGAATCCTTCGGTGTGGAAAAGTATGATCCCAGCTGACAGCAGGCAGGTATTAAGAATAGCAGGAATGGAGCAGTGCCGGAGGGCAGTAGACTGAAAATAGAAAACAGAAAGCACGTGTCAAAAACGTGTTGTCCGAAAAGGACGGAAAGGAGAATTCATGAACGTAAAAGAGAGATATGAATCCGCAAAAGAAATGTATGCGGCAGTGGGGGTAGATACGGACAAAGCCGTGGAAACCCTGGAGAAAATTGCAATTTCCATGCACTGCTGGCAGGGGGATGACGTAACCGGTTTTGACCAGAAGGGGCCTCTTACCGGAGGAATCCAGGCTACCGGAAATTATCCCGGAAAGGCAAGGACACCGGAAGAGCTGATGGCGGATATTGATAAAGTATTCAGCCTGGTGCCCGGTAAGCATAAACTGAACCTGCATGCCAGCTATGCAATTTTTGAGGACGGCGAATTTGCGGACAGAGATAAGCTGGAGCCTAAACATTTTAAAAAATGGGTGGATTTTGCCAAAGAAAGAGGAATCGGCCTGGATTTCAACCCTACCTTCTTTTCTCACAGCAAGGTAGTGGACGGACTTACTTTATCCAGCCCCATTGATGAAGTCCGTAATTTCTGGATTGAGCATGGAAAAGCATGTGTCCGCATTTCCCAGTATTTTGCTGAGGAGCTTGGAATCCCCTGCGCCATGAATATCTGGATTCCTGACGGCTATAAGGATATCCCTGCGGACAGAATGGGCCCCAGAGCCAGATTTAAAGATTCTCTGGATCAGATTTTATCCATTCCTTATGATAAATCCAAGGTACTGGTATGCCTGGAATCCAAGGTGTTCGGCATCGGCCTGGAATCCTATACCGTAGGATCCAGCGAATTCACCATTAATTATGCAGCTAACAACGACATTATAAGCCTGATGGATAACGGACATTATCATCCTACGGAGCTTGTATCCGATAAGATTTCTTCCATGCTGCTGTTTAATGAAAAAATTGCCCTTCATGTAACAAGGCCGGTACGCTGGGACAGCGACCATGTAGTGCTGTTTGATGACGAGACAAGAGAAATTGCAAAGGAAATCGTGAGAAATGATGCCATCGACCGTGTCCTTCTTGCCCTGGATTTCTTCGATGCCAGCATCAATCGTATTTCCGCATGGACGGTTGGCATGAGAAATATGCAGAAAGCCCTTCTGTATGCCCTTGTTTCTCCGAATAAAAAATTCAAAGAGCTTCAGGATACCAATCAGTTTACCGAGCTGATGGCTATGCAGGAAGAAATGAAGATATATCCTTTCGGCGATGTATGGGATTATTTCTGCGAGAAGAACAATGTGCCTGTCAAAGGGGAATGGTTCAAAGAAGTGAAGAAGTATGAAGAGGAAGTTCTTTCTAAAAGAGCATAAGATATCAGGAGAATAACCTTGGGAATATCCGAAAATAAGTATCTGGCAGGATGAGGATATTTTTGCTTGATTTTAGGAGGATAAAGAGTAGGAGTACGAAGATAAAATCGTACTTCTATTTTTTATCTTCAAGTTTCTTACAGATTTCTTTTACCTGAGGCTGACATTTCTTTTCATCCAGGTTATATATAAGATTCAAGATGAGCGCGTAAAAAAAATACGATTAAGTATCGAAAGAGAGTAAAAAACTTGCATTAAATTTGCGCGGATGGTATATTATAGTAAAAAGAAAGGTAATGCCATGGGAGGTCAGTTATGCTTACGAAAATTACGATGAATAATTTTAAGTCCTTTAAAAATCAGACGACAGTTGATCTCACGAAAACAAATTATACGGTTTTGCCTAAAAATGTATCAGAGAATGGTGTTCTGAAAGGGTGCATGTTTGTTGGGGCAAATGCTTCTGGTAAATCCAATATCATTCTTTCAGTGAAGCTGCTTCTGGATCTTTTGTTCTCAGAGAGAAGTATTAATTCCGGTATGTTTAAGTGCATGTTTGGAACGGGATATAGCTATTCGTTGGTTTATGATTTCCTGATTGATACAAAGAAGGTTAAGTATGCAATAGAAGTCGATACCAGAAAAGTTGGAATTACAGAAAAGTTGTATGTTGAGGATCAGCTTCTTTTGGACCGTATTGGAGTTTCTGCAAAGTCTTATATTGCTGAGAAAGCTGGGAATTTTTATGATGAAAGTGATGTAGGTAAGGATACTCTATTCCTTAGAACATTGTATTTTAATACAAAGTTTGCATCTAATAAGATTCTGGTTAAATGGATGGATTACCTCAAGAATTCTGTTTATATCAATATGTTTGATCAGGTGATTCAATCCTACGGAAAGACAGATTTGTCCTTGGCTCAGTATTTGGATAGAGATGGATGTAATGAGATTAATGATTTTTTTACAGAGTATAATTTTGAGCAGAAGGTAGAGTACGCTCATTCAGCAGAAGGAACAAATTATAGAATTATAGCAGGAGATGATGAAAAGGAGAAATCGATTTTCTTCCGTAGAAAGGACGTGGATGTACCGATTCCATTTGTAGAGGAATCCATGGGAAACCAGAATCTGCTCCGGTTGCTGCCGGCCTTTTTGTATGTTCTTAAAAAAGGGGGAATGCTTCTGATCGATGAGTTCTCCAGTGGCTTTCACAATCAGCTGGAAAGTCTGATGGTACGCTACTTTATGCAAAAATCAAAAAATGCACAGATGATTTTTGTATCGCATTCTACGAATCTTTTGTCGAATTCTATTCTCCGGCCGGATCAGGAGTATACTGTGGAGTTTCATGGTAATGAAGGGAGTTCTATTCATAGAATTTCATCGGATCAGCCGCGTTCTGCTCAAAATGTGGAAAAGATGTATGTGAGTGGAGTGTTTGGCGGTATTCCTTTGTATCATGAGGTGGCGGATGAGAATTAACAAAGAGAAACGAATCGGTCAGGTTCTGTTTATCGTAGAAGGCAGCAGTACAGAATTCAATTATCTGTATAAGATATTCTGCGGACTCTTGGGATATAGCTATGTTGCAAAGAAGCGAAATACGCCTGATTACTATGTAAAAGACAGCGATCCCTATTCAAAAGTGGCTGTTGTAAATACGAGGGAAAGCAATATTCGGGATATTAGTGAGAATCCGAAGTATCTGGATGATGTGTTTGATGTGTTGAGAGAACAATATCATTTTCCGGTGGAACGGTCGGCCATTTATTATTTATTTGACAGAGATCCTGAATCGAATACAAATATAGAACTGATTGAAAAGTATATTAAAATACTTGCAAATCCCTATGACAATGAAGATGGGGAGCAGGCGGGACAGTTGCTGTTGAGCTATCCGAGCATTGAAAGTTTTATAGTTTCTAACTTTATAGATGAAACCATAAATCTGTATTTTGGTTTGGGCAAGGAAGTAAAAAATTACATCGGAAAAAATAAACAGATTCAGCTTAATAAAATTTCTGATAAAACGTTAATAAAAGCAGCATACGAGTTCATGAGTTATCTGACGGCAGAGGAAATTACATGGGATATTGATGACTTTGCACCTGCGAGTTTTGCTGTATTCACAAAGCAGGAAGCCAACTATTTATTAGGTGGCGGCTTCCGGTTATTTTCTATGTTGACACTGGCTTTATTCCAGATGGGAATTTTAGAGTTGGACAAGTAAATACAGGAATGAAGTAGTACTTTTCAAGCACATTTGACAAAGAATGGCAATCGTGATATGATTTCCAGCAGAAACAACAATCGGATCATTCCGGAGTTGTAAAATACATATGTTCAGGGGAGCTTGTGAGCAGGCTGAGAGGAAGTAATCCAACTTCGACCCTTAAACCTGATTTGGGTAATGCCAACGTAGGAAGAAGTGAGAAATCAGCTTATCGGCGGAGTATACCTATATGGGTATGCTCCGTTTTTTTGCGTATGAAAGGAGTCCTGCCCGGAAGGGCGGCCGATGGCTTCCGGGCAGAAATACACAGGCATTCCCGACAGACAAGTCCCCGGACAGGAAAGAAGGAATAAGGATGAATTATGCAACACAGATGGAAGCTGCACGCAGGGGGATTCTCACCGAAGAAATGAATGCCGTTGCGGCAAAAGAAAAAATTCCTGCAGCACAGCTTGTAAGCCTTATGGCGGAAGGAAAGGTAATCATTCCCTGCAATAAGCGGCACAAATCGCTGGAACCGAACGGACTTGGTTCTATGCTGAAGACTAAAATCAACGTGAATCTGGGAACCTCCAGAGACATGACAGATTTGGAGATGGAGTATGAAAAGGTACACAGGGCTGTGGAAATGGGGGCGGAGGCCATTATGGATCTGAGTTCCTTCGGGGATACCCGGAAGTTTAGAAGGTACCTTACGGAGAATTGTCCGGCCATGATCGGTACGGTTCCCATTTATGACGCGGTGGTTTATTATCATAAGCCGCTGAAGCAGATTACCGCCAGGGAATGGATCGATATTGTCAGGATGCATGCGGAGGACGGAGTGGACTTCATGACAATCCATTGCGGCATTAATCGGGAAACAGCACATAAGTTCAAGAAGAACAAAAGGCTGACAAATATTGTTTCCAGAGGCGGTTCCATCATATTTGCCTGGATGGAAATGACGGGGGAGGAAAATCCTTTTTACGAATTCTTCGATGAAATACTGGAAATCTGCCGGGAATATGACGTGACTTTGAGTCTGGGGGATGCCTGCCGTCCCGGCTGTCTCGCGGATGCTACGGATGCCTCCCAGATAGAAGAACTGATCACTCTGGGAGAATTGACGGAAAGAGCGTGGAAAAAAGCGGTTCAGGTTATGGTGGAGGGCCCCGGACATATGCCGCTGAATCAGATCGCCGCGAACATGGAAATCCAGAAGACTCTCTGTCATGGCGCACCTTTTTATGTGCTGGGGCCGATAGTGACTGATGTCGCCCCGGGGTACGATCACATTACCGCCGCGATTGGCGGCGCTGCTGCTGCTGCTGCGGGGGCCTCGTTTCTGTGCTATGTGACCCCTGCCGAGCATCTGCGTCTTCCGGATGTGGAGGACGTGAAGGAGGGGATTATCGCCGCCAGGATCGCCGCCCATGCAGCGGATATCGCAAAAGGGGTTCCGGATGCCATGGAATGGGATAATTCTATGAGCGCGGCGAGAAAGAAGCTGGACTGGAAGGAAATGTTCCGGTTGGCCATGGATCCGGAAAAGGCGGAAAGATACCGGGAAACATCCATGCCGGAAAAAGAGGATACCTGCAGCATGTGCGGCAATTTCTGTGCGGTGAAAAATATGAACCGGATTCTTGACGGCGAGATCGTATCTATTTTTGAAGAGTAAAAGGGAGGATGGGATAAATGAAGAAGGAACAAAAGGAACTGGCTGTTTTGGTGGAAAGAGTAAGGGAACGGACACCCCTGATCCATAATATTACGAACTGTGTTACGGTAAATGACTGTGCCAATATTCTGCTTGCCTGCGGCGGTTCACCTATCATGTCCGATGAACTGCAGGAAGTGGAGGAAATTACATCCATATGCGGAGGCCTGCATATCAATATCGGGACACTGAATCAGCGCACCATTCCAGCCATGAAGGCGGCCGGAAAAAAAGCGAACGCCTGCGGGCATCCTATGCTTCTGGATCCGGTTGGAGCCGGGGCCAGCCGCCTGCGGACGGAAACGGCGGAGGAATTGCTGAAAGAAGTAAAATTTACAGCGATCCGGGGGAATATTTCCGAAATCAAAACCCTGGCTCTGGGAATGGGGACGACCAAAGGAGTGGATGCGGACAGTACGGACGCGGTGACGGATGCCACGCTGGAGGCGGCAGTCACATTTGCCGCAGAATTTGCCCAAAGGACCGGGGCCGTGGCAGCGATTACCGGTGCGGTGGATATTGTGACGGACGGCAGGGAGGCTTTTGTCATAAGCAACGGCCATCCCATGATGAGCAAGGTAACAGGTACCGGCTGTATGCTGTCCGCCATGATGACGGCTTATCTTACGGCAAATCCTGACCATCCCCTGGAAGCGGCCGCAGCAGCGGTATGTGCCATGGGAATCGCAGGGGAACAGGCCTATAAGAGGCTCACACCGCAGGAAGGCAATGCTGCCTACCGGAATCATATTATTGACGCCGTATATCATATGGACGGGGAAACGCTGGAAAAAGAGGCGGATATACGGAAATATATATGGGAAAAGGATGGGATGAAGCCTGCTTCCGGGGAGGACAGCCATGAAATGTGACAGAAAGACAATGCTTCTTTATGCGGTGACCGATCGGGCCTGGACAGGAGAAAAGACACTGCTTATGCAGGTCGAGGAAGCGCTGGCAGGAGGTGTGACCTGTGTCCAGCTTCGTGAAAAGGATATGCCAAAGGAGCAGTTCCTGGAAGAAGCGGAGAGTATAAAAAGACTTTGTCATAAATATGGGATCCCTTTTATAATTGACGATGATGTGGAGCTGGCCGTACGCTGCGGCGCGGACGGGGTGCATGTGGGACAGCATGATATGGAGGCAGGCGCGGTCCGCCGGAAAATCGGAGACGGCATGCTGCTGGGCGTATCAGTCCAGACTGTGGAACAGGCAGTGGAAGCCGAAAAAAAGGGAGCGGATTACCTTGGTGTGGGCGCTGTGTTTTCCACTTCCACGAAAACGGACGCACAGGAGGTTTCCCTGGATACCCTCCGGGAAATCTGCCGGGCGGTGTCCGTACCCGTCTGTGCAATCGGAGGGATACACAAAGGAAATATGCATTTGCTGCAGGATACGGGAATCGATGGGGTGGCTTTGGTGTCGGCCATCTTTTCCAGTCCCTGCATACAGAAGGAATGCAGGGAGCTGCGGGTCCTGGCAGAGAGACTGAAAAGGAAAGGGGCTATTTTTGATGCGGACGGAACCCTGCTGGATTCCATGTCCGTTTGGGATACTCTGGGTGAAAAATATCTGCGGAAAAAGGGTATTGTTCCGGAAAAGAACATCAGGGAAACAATAAAAAATATGAGTCTTCCTCAGGCTGCGGTCTATTTTCAGACTGCTTATGGGATTGCGGATGCAGAAGACAAGATTATAGAGGATATTAATGGAATAGCGGCGTCCTTTTACATCAATGAGGTGAAGCTGAAGGAAGGCGTGAAAACGGTTCTGGACAAGCTGAAGCAGAAAAACGTAAAGATGTGTGTGGCGACGGCTACGGACAAAGGGCTGATTGAAAAGGCACTTGAGAGAAACGGAATCAGAGATTATTTTGAGGCTGTCCTCACCTGCACGGATGTGGGCGCGGGAAAGGATGAGCCGGTTATCTTCCGTAAGGCCGGGCAGCTTCTCGGAACAGCAAAAGAGGATACCATTGTAATTGAAGATGCCTTGTATGCTGTTAAGACAGCGAAAGAGGACGGTTTCCTGGTGGCGGCTGTTTATGATCCGTCAGCAGAAAAGGAGGAACCGGAGATCCGGGAGATCTCTGACTTCTATTTCCGGTCATTTAATGAAATGGAGAGTTATCTGAATGAAAAAAGTTCTTACGATAGCGGGCTCTGATCCCAGCGGCGGGGCAGGTATACAGGCGGATATAAAGACTATAACGGTACATGGCCTTTATGCCAGCGCCGTTATAACCTCACTGACCGCACAGAACACCACAGGAGTATATGCGATTTCCAATGTGGAGCCGGATTTTATAGCTGCCCAGCTGGATTGTGTATTTTCCGATATTTTTCCCGATGCCGTAAAAATCGGCATGGTATCCGGGGAAGAAATATTGGAAGTAATCATACATAAGCTGAAGCAATACCGGCCCGGTAATATCGTAATCGATCCGGTTATGGTATCCACCAGCGGCCGGGAGCTGCTTTCTTCCCGGGCGCTGAAGCTTATGGAAGCAAAATTGCTGCCCATGGGAACTCTCATCACTCCCAATATCCCTGAAGCGGAGATTCTTACCGGTTTGTCTGTCAAAACAGAAGAGGATATGAAAAAGGCGGCTAAAGAGCTTGCCCTTCGGACAGGAGCTGCTGTATTGGTGAAAGGCGGACACCGGGAGAGTGACGCGGCGGATATTCTGTTCCGGGACGGCTGTTATACCCGCTTTTCCTCTCCCCGGATAGATAATCCCAACACTCACGGTACAGGCTGCACCCTGTCATCTGCCGCGGCCTGTCATCTGGCGGAAGGAAAAAGCCCGGAGGAGAGCATAAAGCGGGCGAAAGAATATCTGAACGGCGCACTGAAGGCTAAGCTTGACCTGGGAAAAGGCAATGGGCCGCTTAACCATATGTATGCGGTAAAGCAGGAAGGCATAAAGGAAGAGGTGAAGGTGGATAAGATAAAGGAGTGCCCTGAATCAGGTAGCCAGAACAAATAATTCCATCCCATGCTCCTTCAGCCATTTTTTCTGTTCTTTATAATCAGGCATTACTTCAGCCACCGCATTCCAGAAATTCCGGGAATGATCCATATGCTTCAAATGGCATAATTCATGGACAACAACGTAATCCAGCACCTTGGGAGGGGCCATCATCAGGCGCCAGTTAAAGGAAAGGGTCCCGCGGCTGGAACAGCTGCCCCAGCGGGTGTGCTGCCCGCGTATGGTGATGCGGCTGTAGGTGCCGCCTGTAAATTGATGATAGTAAGACACTCTCATGGGAAAATAGGATGCCGCCGCCTGGCGGTATCTTTTTTCAAAGGCCTGTTTCTGGGAAACGGTCATGTCAGCAGGAAAAGTAAGCATAATAACCTCGTTTTCTGTCTTAGGGCAGGGAATATCGGGCGGGCAGAACCATAAAGTCGGCAACACCGGGCCGTGAATTGTAACTAGGAAAATATACAATTATAGATTTTATCACAAAATCTTTTCATTTTGGGAAAAAATTGCTACAATAGATAAGAATGTATGTAAAGGATGTATCCTGGGAAGTGTTTTTGGGGATCGTGATAAAAAAGAGAAAGGAAGGAATCCCCGGCACGAGGATGGAAAAAGAATGGAAAAAAGAAAATCTCAAAAATGGAGCATGCTGGAGGGAACTCCGGGAATTGCGCTTTTCCTCTTTGCTCTCCCTTTGATTTTAGGCAATCTGTTCCAGCAGTTTTATAATATGGTGGATTCCATGATTGTGGGACAGTTTGTGGGAGAAAATGCTCTCGCGGCGGTGGGTGCTTCTTATGCGCTGACCAACGTGTTTGTTATGATTGCCATAGGAGGAGGAATGGGAGCTTCCGTAATAACGTCGCAGTACCTGGGCGCCGGTGATACGGAAAAAATGAAAACCTCGGTTTATACGGCTCTTCTGACCTTCCTGGCGGTTGGAAGCCTGCTGGGAATTTTCGGCTTCCTGATGAACCGGCAGATCCTGCTGTGGCTGCATACACCGGATAATATCATAGCGGCGGCAGGCACCTATCTGGGAATTTATTTTTTGGGAATGCCGTTTTTGTTCATGTATAATATTCTTTCTTCCATGTTCAACTCATTGGGAGATTCCAGGACGCCTTTATTTCTGCTCATTTTTTCTTCTGTGCTGAACGTGTTTCTGGATCTGTGGTTCGTACTGCAGTTCGGAATGGGTGTGGCAGGGGTGGCGATCGCCACGGTTATCGCCCAGGGGACGGCGGCAGTGATTTCGTTTTTGCTGCTGATGCATCGTCTGAACGGGTTTGAGACGGAAGAGGCAGTGCCCAAATATGATGTGGGAATTTTGAAATCCATGGTAAAAATAGCGCTTCCGTCTATTCTGCAGCAATCCATTGTTTCCATCGGGCTGCTGCTGGTACAGTCTGTGGTAAACGGATTCGGGTCTTCGGTTCTGGCAGGCTATGCGGCCAGTACAAGGATAGAATCCATTTGTATCGTGCCCATGATATCCACAGGAAACGCCATGTCTACCTTCACAGCCCAGAATATGGGGGCGGGCAGGCCGGAGCGTGTGCGCAGGGGATACCGGGCGGCATATGCAATTACCGGAGGCTTTGCACTGCTGATTGGACTGATTCTGTTTTTCTTTGATAAGCAGATTATCGGAGCCTTTATGAACAGCCAGAGCGGCGGGACGGCATTTGCTACCGGAACGGGATATTTATCCTTTATGAAATTTTTCTTTATCTTTATCGGCCTGAAGGCGATTACGGACGGAGTCCTGCGGGGAGCGGGAGATGTGATGGTGTTTACACTAGCTAATCTGGCCAACCTGGCTGTCCGGGTTCTGGGTGCATTCCTTTTTGCGCCTGTAGTCGGGGTAGCGGCGGTATGGTATGCGGTACCGGCGGGATGGGCCATTAATTATATGATTTCTTTATGCAGATACCTTACCGGAAAATGGAGTAAAAAGAGTCTGGTGAACTAGCCGGATAAAAAGAAAAGGAGAATAACTATGGCAGGAAGATGTGTGATTATCGGTGCGGGGGACCTGAGTGTTTCGGAGATCCCGCTTCATGAAGGCGATTATGTAATTGCAGCGGACGGCGGTTTTTCCTATTGCAGATATCTGGAGATAGAACCGGATTTGATCCTGGGGGATTTTGACTCTGTGGATGAGCGCAATATGGAAGATATCATGGAAATGCGCGCCCGTTACCCGGAAAAGGTGAAGGTACTGCCTGTGGAGAAGGATGATACTGATATGCTGGCAGCTATTAAAGAAGGCCTGAATAAAGGCTTTGAGGAATTTGTCATCTATGGAGGCCAGGGAGGCCGGCTCGCCCATACCATGGCCAATATACAGTGTCTTAATTACCTGAAGGAAAAAGGGGCGAAAGGATATCTGATGGACGGAAACGGCATGATTCTGGTGGCCAAAAATGAAACCGTGCGTTTTAAGAAGAACCTGGAAGGCTTCCTGTCTTTGTTTTCTCTGGGGGAAAAGGCGGAAGGCGTCACTATCACCAACATGAAGTATCTTCTTGATAAGGCGGTTGTCACCAATGATTTCCCGATTGGGGTAAGCAATGAATTTATCGGAAAGGAAAGCAGTGTCACTGTGGAAAATGGCACGCTGCTGATTATGATAGACTGGAACTGAATGGAAACGGCAGAATTGTTATTTGATAAGCTTAAAAAAGCAGGAGAGAAAATCTTCTGCTTTTTTAAAACCTTTTTTCTCCCAAAACAGTTATATAAGGTGCAACGGTTCCGAACGCTGCAATCAATAACACAAAAGGGGCCTCTTTCGTGGATAAAACAGGAAAAACCAAAGGAATACATAAAGGAAACAGTCTGCTGCCGGAAGAGGCGGCGGAAAAATATTATGACGACATCTACCGGTTCTGCTGCTATCAGACAGGCAGTACGGAGGATGCCTATGACTGCGCCCAGGAAACCTTCATCCGGTTTATCCGCTATACGGACAGTTACAGGGACAGAAATCTGAAGGGCTATCTGCTTACGATAGCCAGAAATGTCTGCCGTGACTATTTTAAGCGGGCGGCCAGGGAACAGGAATTTATGAAGGGACAGCTGGCCAGGGCGGAGGAAGAAAGCAGGGAAGAACAGACAGACGAGTCACAATACCAGGAGACACTGCTTTCAGCGCTTACGTCTTTGCCTGAAATGCAGAGGGAAGCCTTAATCCTGTATTATTATGATGAACTCAGCATACGGGAAATAGCCCGGATTACGGAAACAAATGCGGCAACGGTAAAGTCCAGGCTGCATCAGGGGAAGCTTAAGCTTAAGAAATATTTGGAGGAGGCCTGACAGATGGGTAATAGGAAACTGAAACAGCAGACGAAAAAGGAATGGACCAGACAGGAGGGAAGACAGCTCTTCGGAGAAGGACCCGTGGCGGATCCTGTTCGGAAAGCTGCTGCACTGCAGGCAATCCGTCTGGAAGCCGGGAGAAAGAAAGTGTGCTGCAGGCCTTCTCTGCCGGAGATTTTCCGGAATGAGCTGTCCTTAATATCCGTTAATTACTGGTATCTGCAGGCTGTGCTGCTCTGTGTGGGAATATGGCTGTCCGGCAGGGCGGATAGCCTGTATGGCCCGGAAAGCCTGCTGACAGAGGCCGGAATCAGTCCGGAGATGTTTTTGCTTCCTGTTTTGTCCGCCCTGCTGGCGCTGACAGGAATAACAGGCTTCGGAGAGCTTGCCAAATGTTTTTCCTGCCGCATGGCGGAACTGGAGCAGAGCTGTTATTTGAACCTTCGTCAGCTGATGATGGTGAGGATGGCGATTACCGGAGCGGTGAATCTTCTTTTTCTGGGCTGCTTTATAGGAATATCCCAGGGCAGGCTGCAGGCGGGGCTGATTCGGATAAGCCTTTATCTGATGACGCCGTATGTGTGCAATATGCTGCTGTTTTTTACTGCGTTTACCTTTATGCGTTCAGGAAGGAAACTTTTTCAGGTAAGCGTTCTTCTGGCAGCGGGCTTTCTCTCTTTTCTGCCGATGCTGTTTCCGGGACTGTATGGAAAAGCCGCTGTCGGACTGTGGGCGGCCGTTCTTCTGGGGGCCGCTGCACTCATGGCTGCGCAGATGATTTATCTGACCAAAGAATTGGATAGAGGAGAAAAAATATGCTGGAACTGACATTAAACCAGGTGACAAAAAAATATAAGGATCTATGCGCGGTAGACCATGTGGAAGCTGTTTTCACCCATGGCGTATACGGGCTGCTGGGAGCTAACGGTGCGGGAAAAACAACGCTGCTCCGGCTTATGTGTGATATTCTGAGACCCGACGAGGGGGAAATCCTTCTGGATCGGAACCCGATTAATCGGCTGGGAGCCTCATACCGGCGCTTTTTGGGCTATCTCCCGCAGGATTTCGGATTTTATCCCGATTTTACCGCAGAACGGTTCCTTTTATATATGGCGGCGCTGAAGGCGCTTCCGTCATTGGAAGCGAAAAGGAAGACCGCGGAGCTGTTGGCCATGGTAGGGCTGGAGGACAGTAAAAATAAGAAAATCAAGACTTTTTCAGGAGGAATGGTACGCCGTCTGGGAATCGCGCAGGCGATGCTGAATGATCCGGAAATCCTTATCCTGGATGAACCCACAGCAGGCCTGGATCCCAAGGAACGTATCCGCTTCCGGAATATTATCAGTTCTTTTTCCAAAGACAGAATCGTTATCCTGTCCACCCATATAGTATCTGATGTGGAATATATTGCGGATGAGATCCTCCTGATGAAAAAAGGCAGATTCCTGCAGCAGGGGAGTGTGGAAAATATTACGAAGCAGGTTCAGGGGCGGGTATGGGAGCTTGTGACGGATCATGCCGGCGCACAGCGGCTGAACGGGCTTTATGCGGTGAGCAACCTGAAAAATCAGGGAGATAAGGTAGCCATGCGCATCCTTGCGCAAGATTCTCCTGCACCCGGGGCGGTGTGTGTGGAACCTGTACTGGAGGACGTTTATCTGTATTATTTCAGGGAGGAGGCAGAATGATGCTGCTGGGCACAGAACTGGAAAAATTATGGAAACGGCCGGCCCTGTGGATTGGTTTTGCTGTTTCCATGCTGGTCGGTGTTTTCCTTACCTGGTCCATGCTGCCGATGGTATATACCGGGGAGGGCACGATTTCAGGTCTGAAGGCAGCTGCATATAACCGGCGCCTTGCGGCTGAATATGAAGGGTATCTGACGGAGGAAAAGACGGAAGCCATTATCAGCCGTTTCGGTTTTGCCCGTTATGATGAGGCGGGAGGCTGTGTATACGGAAACTTCCTGAATCGCTTTGTTACGGAAAAAATGACGGATTACAGCGGGGATAAAAGAAGAGCGGAAAGACTGATTCCCTTGTCGGCGAAAGATGGCTGGCTGGGAGCCTGTACCTATAAGGACCATATTTATTTTGCCTATACGGAAGGCTGGGATGAGCTGTGGGAGATTTTCATGGGATTAGCCGTGGTCTGGGGGATCACTCTGGTTGTTTTGCTGTCTCCTGTGTATTCTTCCGATAGAATGCTTCGGACGGCTCCGGTGATACGGGCGAGTGCGGAGGGAAGGCGCAAGATGGTAGTTGCCCGGCTCGCCGCCTCCTGGATTGTGGCTGCAGGCGGTTATTTACTTATAGGGGGGCTTTTCTTTCTTATATGCGGATTGATATATGGCTTTGAAGGGCTTAAGGCAAATATGCTCTGTCTGGGCGCCATGCCTTATATATGGCCGGAATCGGTAACTGTGGGAGCTTTTTGGGCCGGAGCCTGTCTGCCCCGTGCCGTATTGGGTATCACAGTACTCGTGTTTTTCCTGTCCGGTATTTCCGCTTATTGCGGCAGATCCTTAACTTCCGTGTGCCTTTCGGCCCTCCTGTTCGCTTTTCCTGTTATCAGAAAAATGCTGTGGATACGTACGTTCCTCACGCCTCTTTTTTCTTTACTGGTTAATGGAATGCCCTTTTATATGATGATACCTCTTTATGAAGATGGCAGGAAGGCATTTTGGATATTACAGGCAGTCGTGGCCATGCTTTTCTGTCTGGCGGGCTTATGGATGGTTTACAGCGGCTGGTGCCGAAACCGAAAGGAGTACGGAAAATGAGATTATATCTGTTTGAACTGGAAAAGATAATGAAAAAACCGCTGCATTTCGCCGCGGTTTCCGGATGCGCTGTATTTACGTTTGTTTTATGGTGGATGTATGCTGACCAGGCGGATTACAGCATGGGAGAGGGTGCGGCTGCCGCCTTGCTGCTCCTGGGAGTACACGGGCTGTTTGCGGCGCTGCTGGCCATGCTGTTTACCTCTCCTGTATTTGCCGAAGAATACAGCTGCAATATGGAAGGGCTGCTGTGGACATCCGTAAAAGGAAGAAAAGAAACAGCCTGGTGTAAGGCAGCGGCGGCGCTCACCATAGCGCTGGCGGTTTATATCAGTTTTCTTGCGGCGGATCTTATATTCGTCTGTTGTGTATGGGGAGCGGGAAACTGGTACGCCGGCCTGGGACAGCCGGCAGCAGTATGGCTGGATACCACACTTACGGTAACGCTGGGAACGGCAACAGCAGCGGCTGTCTTAACAGGAGGCTGTTCCCTTCTGCTCATAGCGGGCGGAGCTTACTGTATTTCCGCTTTTTCGGATACGCCGTTCAAAGCTGTGAGTATATTGGGAATTTCATACTTCGCGGGAGGGATTCTGTTTGACTGGGGCGACAGGGCGGGGATACCGCTTGCCGCGAGAATTTTTTCCTTTAGTCCGGCGGTTCTGTCCGGTTTTCAGATGTATAAGAAGCCATGGGAGGAACAATGGTTTGCCGGAGGGTATATACCGCTTGTGCCTGTGGTGACAGCGGCGGCATGTATCATACTGTTTACCCTGGGCTTGCGCAGGTTCGGCAGAGGCTTAGTCTGAAAGTTCCGTCTTGCAGGGCTTATTCCGAATCCTCCGGCCCGGGCAGGGGCTGTTTCCCGGCGGCGAGGCATGAAAGCTTCTTTTTCCATGCCTCTATGCTGAAGTCCTGGATAAAGTCAATGAGCAGAGAGGAAATGGTTACGGTAACGAAGGAATAAGCAATCCTGCCAAGCGGTATATAAGTCAGGGAGAGAATGAGCACCGTTATGTCGGTTGCCAGATAGGCCCGGGCTATTTTACAGTGGGTGAGTTTGGCGATAACCATTGCCAGGGCATCGTCCCCTCCGCTGGAGGCCTTCTGCCTGACCACAAGACCCACGCCGATTCCTACGAAACAGGCTCCGGCAACGGCGGCCAGGAGCGGGCGGGAGGTCAGGTCGGGAAGAAAGAAAGGCAGGCTTTCCCACAGCTTCAGGAAGCCGGCAAGGCATAGTGTTGCGGCGATGGATCGGATGAGAAATTCTCTGCCCAGATACCGGAAGCCGAAAAGATAGCATAGGGCGTCCAGCAGAGGAGACAGCAGGGCGGCAGGTATGGCGAACCAGTAGTTGAGCAGCAGAATCATGCCAAGGACGCCGCCCTCTGTTATGTGGACGCGTTTATGGATATTCACCATGCCGAAGGCCAGAATTGCGGTTCCGGCCAGAATGGATAAAACAGTTTTCAGAGGGAAAATATCCTTTAGGGTTTTAAGGGGTTTCCTGTAATTCTTTTGTAAAAGTGTGTGCAAAGTAAAACCTCGTTTCTGTCTTTTATTTTTGCGGGTCTTGAGCGGGGGTGTGAAGGTGCAGATAAAAAAAGTGAGTGCCGCCGTCCGTGTCCCGGATGCCCTCCGACGCGGCCCGGCTTCCTCACGGCCCTTATCCCCGGTACGAGCCGCCGCCCTGCAAGGATTCCTCTCAGGGGCGTTATAAGCTCGCCGGTCCTTAGGCTGCGTATTTTGCAGCCTTAGAGCGTGTTTAAAAATTGCTTTCTGCAAGATGTGCGTTACAGTTTGTGGGGAATATGTTCCAAATTCATGAGGCGTAGCGGGCTACGTTGATTGAATTTGGAACATATTCCACGCAAAGTGGGGCGTGCAGATTGCGGGAATGAATTTTCAAACACGCTCTAGTACCGCTGCGTGATTATCCGAGCGGAAGCGTCCCCTGTAAGGAACCTTGCAG
>OGYI01000236.1_pt1 | contig 70721 bp, 57 predicted proteins | sample 1576521 | NCBI WGS metagenome assembly OGYI01 (sample SAMEA3541484, study PRJEB24748) | human gut metagenome | biome: human gut; feature: human-associated habitat; material: faeces | place: China | collected 2012
GACAATGAGAAAGAACACGCAAAGATGTGGTTTAAGGAATTAAACGGTCTGGGAAATACCGCAGAGAATCTGGCATCTGCTGCAGACGGAGAGAATTATGAGTGGACAGATATGTACGATGGATTTGCCAAGACGGCTGAGGAAGAAGGATTCCCGGAACTGGCAGCGAAATTCCGTATGGTAGCGGAGATTGAAAAGCACCATGAAGAGCGCTACCGTGCCCTGCTTCACAATGTGGAAGCACAGGAAGTATTTAAGAAGAGCGAAGTGAAGGTATGGGAATGCCGCAACTGCGGTCATATCGTAGTAGGAGAGAAAGCACCGGAAGTTTGTCCGGTATGCGCGCATCCGCAGGCTTATTTCGAGGTACATGCGGAGAATTACTAAATCTGGGGACTCAATCGTGGAAGCAGATGCCTTTTGTGGGAATGTGAGACGCAAGAGGTAGTTCTGGATTTGGTATGTGATTGAGTATAAGTAATGTGAGTTAGAGTGGATATGCCATGGACGGCGAGGATCTGATGGATTTGCTGGTCAGTCAGCTGGGGGCACTTTCGGAAACGACGAGACGCCAGCTGAGGGTGCTGCCGATTCCTTATTGTGTATAAAAAAGAAAGATGCATCATATAAAAGATACGAAAATTAAGCAGGCTGTTTTGGATCAGTTCATATGAGATCGTCTTTTTTATCATTCGCACCAGATGTTTCGAAGGAACAATGCCAGGCAGAGCATTGGATCGATATAGAAAATGTGTCAGAATCAGTAAAAATGACGCCGGAAGAAATTGAAGATTTGAATGCACGGATTTTACGGACATCTGGAACGGAAATGCATGATTTGAAAAATGAAGCCTTTGCCAAAGAAGAGAGAGTTGTTTATGATAAATGGTGTGGAAATTTCTTATCATTTGGGATACAGGGTATAAATTGGACTGTGCGTGATGCTCAAAATTCTGTGAATAAAAATGTTCATATCAAATATGGAATCGCGACTTCACAGGGGGTGATCAAACAGTTTCCGATGGAGACTTTTTTAGCCGATGAGGAGGATCCGTCCGATCCGGAGTGGGATGAGGCAGCACTTTGTCTCTGTATGGTCGGGGAACCGCTTTTGATTTTGGGTTCGGTGCAGGAGGAGGGTTATCTGTATGTCCGGAATGAATGCAGCGAGGGCTGGATATCGGCAGAGTCGGTGGCAGTCTGTCGGAACCGGGCGGAATGGCTGATGGCGGCATTTCCGATCCATCCGTTAGTAGTGACAGGGGATATGGTCTGGCTGGAAGCAAGTGCAGTCTATCCGGGAACCAGTGCATACCGGCTTCGGATGGGGACGGTGTTGGAATTGTGCGTGGAAGAAGGAATCCCAGAGATAAAAGAAACAATAGAAACAAACAGAAAAATCGGGACGGCGGTTTTGTTATGCAAGGCTTCGCAGATATTCTTCCACGTTCTGATACTGAATACCGTCTATCTCTTGGCTTCCCCCGCGATAGAGGACAAACTTCCCGGTGATCGGGCCGTAGCGGTGCTCGGTCTGGGCGCATTTTTGCTTGTCGATCAAATGGCGATACTGCTGAGGGACAGCTTCTTCGCTGTGCTTGATCTCGAAAATCCGGCAGGAGCCCGCCTCCGGGTCAAACACCACCATGTCAAATTCGCCCACAGGGAATTGCAGGACAAACACCTGCTTCTTGGGATTTGCCAGCTTGGTTTCCAGCAGAACGATATCCTCCAGCATCCGTCCTTTGATCTCGGTCAGGATGCGCTGCTGCACGGCGGTGCGCTCCGCAAGAGACAGCGCGCTGAATGTTTCATCCAGCAGCAGACTGCGGATCAGCGCGTCCGCCTGCGCATAGCGGAGACCCGGCTGCGCGATCACCGTGCGGCTGGATTTCGTGCTGACATCCGGCAGGTGCAGCACATCGATCTCCCGCGTTAAGTCCAACAAGTCCAGATACTCCTTGATCTCCGCCGCGTGAACATCGTCCAGCGCCACGGTCTGCTCTGCCCTGTTGCGGATCTCCAGCAGCTTCCGCAGACTGTCGGTGACAAGCGCAAGGTCGATGCGGTCGAGGATGTCCGTCTGGTTCTTCCGATCCCGGCGCAGGTTGCTGGCGGAAATGCCGAGGTCGTGGGACTTCCAATCCTGCGACAGCACCTCCAGCGTGAAGCGGTGGTTGATGTCCTCCACCACCCGGTTGATGGCGCTGGTCAGCTCATTCTTGTCGTACAAATCCCGCAAATGACGGAAATGCCCCTCATACTGATAGCAGCGCAGAGAGTGCTGGATGTTGCGGGCAATGGCGGTGTCCACGTATTCGTCGGTACTTTCCTTGCTGGCAAACGTGGAGGTCTCGTTGTAGTGAACACCGCCGAGACTCATGGTGCCGCCGTAGCGGATATACTCGTCGATGCCGTGGATGCCGAGGACGGATTCAAACTCTCGGTAAGGGATGAATGTGGTGTGCAGCAGGATGCAGCGGTCGTAAAGCTGCTCGTCCTCTGTAAAGAGGAAGCCTAGCGAGTCCGTGCCGGAGAGCACGATCTTCATGCCGCAGGCTGCAAACACGTCAGAAAACAGCGCCGCGCCCTCGATGAAATCCTCCATCAGCGTCACTTCATCGAGAAACACATAGCGGAAGCCTTGTGCTTCCAGTGCCTTGAGGTCACGGTTCACGTCTGCCAGCGAGTCTTTTGCGGTAATCTGAATGAACGCTGACTTGGCAAGCTCCGTGTTGCTCATCTCCGCAAAAATCTGCCGGATCATGGTGGTTTTACCCGTCCGGCGCAGGCCGTAGAGAATGAACACCTTGTCCTGCGGCTCGCCGCAGACAAAGTCGTGCAGCTGCCGGAAGCACTCGCGCCTGCGATAGCCGCGAACAGATGCCGCAAAGGAACGCAGCGCCTCGCCGGTGCGGACATTGGTAGTAAACGCAGAAGGGTTCGTAGATTTCGCCTTGGGCAGCTGCTTTTTCAGCGCTTTCAGCTCCTGTTCCAGCGCCTTCCGCCGTTCGATCTGAGCACGGAAATTCTCCAATTCGTCAGCAGGAATATACTTCTCCCGCCGCTTCTTGTTCTCTGTCCAACGGTGGTAAAAGTACTCCTTACCATTGACGGTTTTCTTCGTGACAGAGCCAGCGGGCAAAGCAGAAATCTGCTGTTCCAACTCCGCCACGCGGGTTTGCATCTCAGATAAGTCCATAGCGCACCTCCTGTGAGATACTATTCTATGTAGAATTATACCCCATTATACCCTTGCAATCAAGGGTATAATGGGGCGTGACTTAATTGACACCCACCAAGAGGTTTTGTAAGCTCAATCAAAAGACCAGTTCTCAATATTAAAGATCGTTCAGCGGATGCCATTTTTATTCCGATGTCATTTCATCAGGTGAAAATCAAGCTCAATTCTTAGTTCGGAATTTTCTGAGAATACAAAGCAGCCTCTGTTATAATCAAACTTCGGATTTAATTTATGTATCAGCCGATGATGGTTGGGGCAAAGAATGATTATATTTGAAGAATCGTTATTTTGTGAATCCGAAAAATAAGCAATATGATGCGCTTCGGAAATATCTGCATTAAATTCACGAAAAGCGTTCTCCCCACACAACTGGCAGCAGTTACCATAAAGCCGCTTTATAGTCATCCAGCAAATTCTCCAGCGGTACCTCAAACAGCTCCGCCAGCTTCTCCATATGCTCCTTCGGATAAAAGTCCCGCCCTGCCTCTTCGCAATGGATGTAGGTACTGCGGTCAATACCCGCATAGTCCGCCGCGTCACGCTGGCGAAGTCCTTTTTGATAACGATACCACCGCAGCTTGTCCGCAATTTCCGTGATCTCGGATGCGTCCGAAAACCGCAGATTGAACTTCTCGGCATCCAAAAACTTATGTGGAAGGACGACCGGAAACTTGAGAATTTGAAGCGGCGCAACTTTTAACGTACCTGCAACATTCGCAGCCAATACATAGCTGCGGACTTTCAGGCGGCAGAACATAGACCATTTTGCCCCAAAAAGGTTCATGGTTTTCCACCTCAACCGCCGATTGTTCCGCTGCGATAGTATAGCATTCTATATTCTCAATTTTTCATTTCAAACCGCCTACGACCATTGCAAATTCAATCAAAATGTTGTACTCTTGATGTACCACCGAACAGGAGAGATACCATGAAAATTTTGCACACTACACCCGCGCAGGACGGGTTTTATATGCCTGCAGAGTTTGCACCGCATGAGGGCTGCCTGATGATCTGGCCGGAACGCGCCGACAGCTGGCAGTACGGCGCCTATGCGGCCCGGAAAGCCTTTCTGCGTGTGATCGAGACGATTTCCGAAAGCGAAAGCATGACCGTGCTCTGCTCGGAAGGGCAGTATGACAACGCGCGTGCGCAGCTGCCCGACCGCGTTCGTCTGGTCGTGATGGAGACTGACGATGCGTGGGCGCGTGACGTTGGCCCGACCTTTGTTATCAACGGCAGGGGAGAGCGCCGCGGCATCGACTGGGGGTTTAACGCGTGGGGCGGCGATGTGGACGGACTGTATCCCTCGTGGGAGAAGGACAACCGCGTGGCGCGCAAGTTCTGCGACCTGGTCAGCAACGACGTATACGACAAACGCGATTTCATTTGCGAGGGCGGCTCCATCCACTCGGACGGCGAGGGCACCGCACTCGTCACCGAAGCCTGCCTGCTGAGCGCGGGACGCAATCCCGATCTCACAAAGGCCGAAATTGAGCAGGTTTTGTGCGATTATCTGGGCGTTTCCAAGGTGATCTGGTTGCCGCGCGGTATTTACAACGACGAGACCAACGAGCATGTTGACAACGTATGCGCTTTCACGGCTCCGGGGGAGGTTGTGCTCGCGTGGACGGATGACGAGACCGATCCGCAGTATGTGCTCTCCAAGGCCAGTCTGGATGCACTGGAAGCTGCGACCGATGCCAAGGGCCGTAGGATCAAGGTGCACAAGCTGCCGCTGCCCAAGCCGGTGACCATCACCGCAGAGGAGTGCGACGGCCTTGACCTGTGCGGCGGCGAGCCGACCCGAACCCCGGGAGAGCGTCTGGCGGCAAGCTACGTCAACTTCTACATTGCGAACGAGGCTGTTGTCATGCCTGCCTTCGGTGACCCGATGGATGAAAAGGCGCAGGCCATCCTGCAGGAGCTTTTCCCGACCCGCAAGGTAGTTGCGATTGCTGCCCGCGATATCCTCATCGGCGGCGGCAATATCCACTGCGTGACCCAGCAAATCCCGAAAATCTAACAGAAAGGACGAACCAAGCGGTTCGTCCTTTATTTTGCTGTTTTTACTTGAGCAGGCCGTTATCGGTGAAATAGTCGATCTTCATCGCGTGACGGACTCGATCGAGCGTGCCCTGAGCGGTCTCAGCGGCGATTTCGCTGCCCTTCTTGAGAATCTCGTAGACTTCGGGCAGGCGACCCTCCCACTGCGCACGGCGCTCACGCATGGGCGACAGCAGAGACTGCATGACGTTGTTCAGAAACTTCTTTACCTTCACATCGCCGAGTCCGCCGCGCTGGTAGTGCGCTTTCAGCTCGTCAAGGCTCTGGTAGTCCGGCAGGAATTCTGCGAAGTGCTCCGGCTGGCAGAACGCATCCAGATAGGTGAACACGGTATTGCCCTCCAGCTTGCCGGGATCCTGCACGCGGATATGGTCCGGATCGGTGTACATGGACATGATCTTCTCACGAACGACCTCCTCCGGATCCGCAAGGTAGATGCAGTTGCCGAGCGACTTGCTCATCTTCGCCTTGCCGTCTGTGCCGGGCAGACGCATGCAGGCGTTGTTGGACGGAAGAACAATCTGCGGCATCGTCAGCGTTTCGCCGTAAACCGTGTTGAACTTGTGCACGATTTCGCGGCACTGCTCGAGCATCGGCTCCTGGTCCTCGCCGACCGGAACAGCCGTAGCGTTGAATGCGGTGATGTCCGCCGCCTGACTGATCGGATAGCAGAAAAAACCGACCGGAATGCTGGCTTCAAAGTTGCGCATCTGAATCTCTGCCTTAACGGTAGGGTTGCGCTGTACACGGGACACGGTGACAAGGTTCATGTAGTAGAACGTCAGCTCGGTCAGCTGCGGCACCATGGACTGGATGAAGATATTCGCCTTTTCCGGGTCAATGCCGACCGCAAGATAGTCCAGCGCGACCTTCATAATATTCTGGCGCACGCGCTCCGGGTGCTCGGCGTTGTCGGTCAGCGCCTGCGCGTCTGCAATCATGATGTAAATTTCGTCATATTTTCCGGAATTCTGCAGCTTCACGCGCTCGGCCAGTGAGCCGACGTAGTGGCCGACATGCAGGTTGCCGGTCGGGCGGTCGCCCGTAAGAATGATCTGTTTCATATCGTAAACGCTCCTTAAAATTCGTTTTTCAGACAGGTTTTCCAGTTTTCAGGCAGTTCCACGTTGGAGGAAATCCACATGGCGAATATGCCGTTGAGCATCGTCCAGTAGCGCAGAAGCCGCCATCGTGTCTCATCCAGCGGAATGCCTTGCTTTTCCGCGATAGCGACAGCCACACGGCGGAAAACGGAAAACGGCGGGTAGTTGCCCTCGATCGGCTCAAGCGAGAACGTTAGCTTCTGGGACGCATTGCGGAAATACGCGCTGAAATACGTCGGGTTGCGCATGTAAAAATCCAGATAGGCGGTGCCGAGCTGTTCCATGGTCTGCGGCAGGCTTTCGTCCAGACCGCTGAGCGTCAGCTCGAGTGTGCGCGTCAACTCCTGCATGACATAGGCACGGCAGGCGTCGATCAGGCGCTCTTTGCTGTCAAAGTGGCGGTAGATAGCGTTGTGACTCACGCCGCACTGCGTTGCCAGCCGCCGGAGAGAAAGATTTTCGAGGCCGTCCTGCGAGATCAGCGTGACCGCTTCCTCCAGCAGCTTGCTTTTCAGATTTCCGTGATGATACTGATCGGCCATTTCCTCACCTCGTTGTTTGTTGTGATGGGTTTATTATAGTCCTTGATGTTGTCGGTGTCAACATTAAAATGTCACAACGATAACCAATTGCATTTGCGAAAAATGCGTATGAAATGACGAATTACACTATCAGGGTGAGAATTTATTGTTGCGGTGCAAAACAGGATGTTGATGATGTACACACTGTTTTGCGGCAAAAAAACACCGATACTCTCCGGAAAAACGGAGAATATCGGTGTTTGCAGCTGCGGTTTAGTAGATTACGACAGTCGAGCCGATCGGTACGTTGTTGTAAATCCAGTTGATGTCGTTGTGCTTCATGCGTACACAGCCGTGCGAAACCGGATAACCGCTGCTGAAGTCGTATTCGGTATCGGTGCCGGGATAGCACAGGCGGGAGTGGAACGCGTAGCCGGTGCCCGGGTAGAAGCCTACAACCGGACGAACCGTGTAAGTACCGGTGGTCCAGCCTGCCTTCAGCTTGTAGCTGACAGTGGTCACGCCGACCGGAGTCGGGGTGGAGGCAGCGCCGGTGCCGACGATAAAGCTCTTGGTCAGCTTCCAGTTGCCCTTGGAGCCGGTGAATACGTTTACATGCTGGTATGCGCGGTTGATCCAGACCAGATAATTGGTGTTGCTGGAGTAGCCCTTGGCGTTGATCCAGACCTCCTTGGTGGTCTTGGAGTAATCGTTGTTGGCCGCGTAGGACGTGGTGTAGTTGCCGCGGTAAACCGAGGATACCTGCTTGAGGATAGCGGCAGCATCGCGCTGTGCATACCACTCGGCAGAGTAATTCTCGATCGGAACGGTCTTCTGGGCGTAAACCTGCTCGGTTTCGCCGGTGGACGGGTTGTTGTAGAGCAGCTTGAAGCCAATCGCCGTGCTGGTCTTCATATTCTTGGTGAAGGTGAAGGTGCTGGTGTGGCTGGAGGTCTTGTCGTTGGTCAGCTCGAAGCTGTTGTTTGTGCAGCCCTTGATCGCGGAGCCGTCCTGATACCAGATTGCAGTGCAGGTAACGCCTTCCTTTACGCCGGAGAAGCTGACCTTGGCAGTCAGCGAGCCGCCGGCCTTAACCTTATCCGGAACGGTCATCGTGATTTGAACGCCATCCAGACCGGGATCGATGTTGTCGATCGTGTGGTCGGCCTTAGCCGTTACCGTGCAGCCGACCATGCGGGTGTCTACGGTGCCGATCTTGCCGGTGCCGTCAACCGTGGTGTTCTTGCCGGCCAGAACCATCGTGCCGACCGTGCCGGACAGTGTGATGCGGTTGCCGGAGCCGCGCAGTACGGAAACGGTATCCGCGTCGCCCTTGAGCAGGATGGTGTTGTTGCTGCCGGTAATGGTGATGGCATCCGAGGTCATGCCTTCGAGTACGATGGTGCGGCCGGAAGCGGTGATCTCGATGTTGGAGACTGCACCGCTGTAGCCAACGGAGCCGCCCTTGCCCGCGATAACGAGCGTGTTTACGGACGAAGTGCTGTCCATCTTCACATCCGCCGTGCCTGCCGGATCAACAGCAAGCGTAGAGATGCTGGTCTGCTTGGTGCCGTTCAGTACAGCGCGCTCCTCGCCCTTGAGGACGATGCGGTGCGAGCTGCTGACGGAATCGAGCGAAATTTCATTCGTGGGAGCGGCAAAGATCCAGTCGCCGTCTGCGACAGCACCGGTCAGAGCGATGCTCGGATTGGTGAGTACGGTGCCGCCGGCCAGCTCGGTCGGTGCGCTGTCTGCGTTAGTGGCAGCTGCAATGCGCACGATCATGGTGACGAACTGTGCACGGGTCAGCTTGTTCGACGGAGACAGCTTGGCAGCAGAGGTACCGTTTACAACGCCCTGGCTGATCAGAGCGGCAGCAGCCTGCTTCTGCTCGGTGGTCATGGAGGAGGTATCGGTGAAGCTGCTCAGCTCATCGGTAGCGGTCTCTGCGCGGTCGTACGCGAACGCACGAGCCATCAACACGAAAGCCTCGGCACGGGTAGCTGCAGTGTCAAAGCTGCGGTTGTCGTTTGCGGTAATCAGACCGAGGTGGATGGCCTTGCCCAGATCCCCGCTGTACCATGCGGACTGCTGGCTGGCAGCCAGACCGGATACACTATCGGCCTGCGTTGCGCCAAGCGCACGGTTGAGGATAACGATAGCCTCGGAACGCTTGACCGAGTTGTTCGGCATAATTTTGCCGTTGATGCCCTTCAGCAGACCCAGCTCAACACCCTTGCGCAGCGAAGCGGCAGCCCAGTGACCGTCGATGTCCGGGAAATCCGTGGTCGCCGGATCGGAAGGTGTGGTCGGGTCAGTCGGAGTCGTGGGTTCGGTGGGAGTGGTCGGAGTCGTCGGCTCGGTGGTCGTCGGAACGGCGGTCTGCTCCAGTGCAAACGGGAGCGGATCGAGCATCAGATACTGCGGCATGTACTTGGACGCACCGGCACGCAGCGGATCGGAATCGCCGCCGATCACCAACTTGCTGTCGGAGAAGCTGTCGTCCACCAGCATGCGGAAGGTGGTGGTGCCCCAGTGGAAGGTGAGCCACTGCGCCTTGTCAGCGTCGTTCTTGCTGTCCGCAAGGTATGCCTTTACCTTGTTGTGGGCCTCGGTCAGCTTGGTCTTGCCGGAGTCGGTCAGGTCGATCTCAACGGCTTCTGCGCCGTTCTCGGTGGTTGCCTTGGCAGAGGCAAAATCTGCACGGTCGAACTGCCACTCCTCGTTCAGAAAGTCGGTCACACTGCACAGACGGCGGTCGCCCAGACGAGCGGCCCAGTAAGCGGCAGTGTTGCCGGTAGCTGTTTTCGGAATGGAAACGGTGATCACATCGCCGGAAACGGCGGCAGACGCGCCGGTCAGACCCTCAAGCTGCATACGCTGCGAGATGATCTTCTGCGCTGCTGCCAGATCGGTCTGGAGAGCGGTGCTGTCGTACTCGCTGCCGGTGATCGGCTTGAACGCAAACGTCAGCGCGTTTGCAGCCTTGGTGGTCGCCGAATCATTTACGGCAAAAGCAGTGGTGAACAGCATCATGGCGGCCAGCAGACCGCTGAAAATGCGTTTTGTCAACTTCAAAATACTATCCCCTTTTTGACAGTTGCAGAATGCGGACATTCTGCCTTACCTTATTACCTATATTTTACGTTCCTGACCATAGCTTGTCAAGACGAGTAAGGTTTCAGTTCCGAAACATTTCGCTGTCCGCTGGGGACGGCGTACCCACGCCGAGAGGGCAAGAGGGTAGACACCTGTGGTTTTGCCCGTAGGCCACTAAACCTTATTCCCGCGCCGTGCGCGGATTAAATGAGTGCGTACCCTCTTGACTCCCGTTTCCCTTGGGAGAGCACGGCGAAAATCGGAGAACTGAGACTCGCCAGGGGGAACGGCTGTACTGCTCATCTTCCGTAGGGGCGGACCAATGTGTCCGCCCATTTCTCCACCTTCATCGCTCAAGCTGTATTCGTACTGCTACACAGGCGGTTCAATTTCCGCAGGCGCAACATAACAGTGTTGCGCAACTCGTTTGCACGTTGTTGTGCATGGCACCTGCGGATTTCATCCGTTGCAGAATCTATCTTGTAGGGCGGGATGACCCCATCCCGCCGTATGTAAATGGCAGCAAATCGTAAAAAACGGCGGGGTGAGGTCACCCCGTCCTACAATATAACGCGTTAAAGACTTGTGCGGCACTGTCATGCCGCACCCTGCGTAGATTTAACCATATGTGTAGCAGTAAGCTGTCTGTGAAATGCGAAAAGGCGGAGAAAGACACGCTGCGGTAACCCGACTGCCGTTCCCCATTTTGCAGCGGTCGCCGGTCTCTGGTCTGCGCCAGACTAAGAAACAAAAGGAAGTGGGAGTTAAGAGGGTAGAAACCATTGGTGTCTACCCTCTTGCCCCGCCGCGGGGCGCGGCGAATCCCAATACGGGGAACAGCCATCCACGCTTTACAATCTGAATACAGCATGTTATACTATAAAATAAGCATAAAAACGACCCTTTTTCAAAGGAGGAAATCACCCATGCTTTGCAAAAACTGCGGCAAGGAGCTGCCGATCGCCGGAAAATTCTGCCCCTTCTGCGGCGCAGCTGTCGAGCAGACCGGTGTCAATGACGAAACAGCTGTATTTACCACCCTGCCGGATGATATGAAGGACCCTGTTGAGACCGGTCCGATTGACACCAGCGCGTTTGACGCGGCTATGCGGAACGAAAAGCAGCAGCTTCCGGTGGACGATACGGCTGCCGATCCGCTGGCAGACACCAATCCCAATATTCCGAATCCGAACATTCCCACGCAGGCTGCCATGCGTCCGATCGACACGCCGCCGGTCCGCCGTACTGCGGGCACGCCCGAGCGCCGCACGACCTACTACAACGGTGAGGCCGATCCGAAGGACAGCGTTTACAAAAAGCCGTCCAAGGGAAAACGCGGCCTGATCATTGCGCTGGTGGTCATCATCGTGGCGGCTTTGATTGGCGGCGGTGTGTGGTATTTTACAAATTCACACAAGACCGACGAAAACCTCGTCATGGCCGAAAAGTATATGGATCGCGGTGACTTCGACAAGGCGCTCGAGTATTACCAGAAGGCGCAGGCGGAAGCCAAGGATCCGGCTGCTCTGGATGCGACCATTCAGCTGATCAAGGACTATCAGTCTGCCGAGGATTATGTGGGTAACGGTCAGTACACCGAGGCCATTGCGGCGCTCAAGCAGCTGCAGAACCGTGTCACCGACCCGGATTCCGCGATGTACAAGGCCATCGAGGATTTGCTCGATAAGGCGCAGTCTGCCCAGTCGGACGATCAGTTCAACTCCGATCTGGACGAGGCACAGAGCTATCTGGACGATAAAAAGTACGATGCCGCCAGCGGCAAGCTGGATTCTCTGGCAAATGATGATTCGCTGACCGATGACCAGAAAAAGCAGGTCAAGGAGCTGCAGAAGCAGCTTTCCGATGCACAGCAGCAGGAAAAGCAGCAGGAAGAGAACAGCCAGAAAAAGGCCGAGCAGCGCGATGCGTTCAGCAAAAAGATGGATGAGCTGGAAAGTGACGATCTGAAAATTTCGTCGGCAGAGAATCAGGAGGATGAGCTGGCCATGACCGCAAGCTCGTTCGAGCAATGGGATAACCTGCTGAGTGAGATGTACGACTACCTTGCGACTGTGCTCAACGCCGATCAGTACGCTTCCGAGGAGGCAAGCTACAAGCAGTGGGTGCAGGAGCGGGATTCCGGTGCGGAAAATGCCGCAAAGGAGACCGAGGATGACACCGCAAAGCAGCTTGCATCCTACAGCTTTAAGCAGAGCTACACCAAAACACACTGCTATAAGCTGCTCGATCTGATGAACTGAACACAGGAATAACGAAAAAGGACGCATCAGGCGTCCTTTTTGTTTGCCGCAAACGAGAAACAAGGGTGCAAAAAAGCGCCGCTTTCTTGCGAAAACGACGCTTTGCGTATCCTTGATTATAAAAAACGAATTGCTTACTCTGCGGTGTACGGCAGAAGAGCAATGTGACGTGCACGCTTGATAGCCTCGGTCAGCTGACGCTGATGAGCAGCGCAGGTACCGGTCATGCGGCGGGGCAGGATCTTGCCGCGCTCGGACATGTACTTCTTCAGCTTGCCGGCATCTTTATAGTCAACGTGTGCAACCTTATCTACGCAGAATGCGCATACCTTGCGACGGCGACGGCCGCGCTGCGGGCGCTCTGCACGCTCCGGACGGGGAGTAAATTCCTTCTTGGTTTCTTCCATGATCACGTAACCTCCTTCAGTTTAGAATGGGACATCGCCGTCGTCATCAGCAAGCTCCTGAAAATCCGAATCTCCTGCAGGGAGATCGAAAGCCGGAGCAACCTGGGACGCGGCAGGCTCGGGCCGCATCTGCGATCCGTTGTCATAGCCGCCAAAACCGCCCTGATTGCCTGCATTGTAGGCATCGCGGGATTTCTTCGTTTCACCGAAGGAAACCTCGTCGCAATTTACTTCGATTGCAGTGCGGTTGTTGCCGTTCTGGTCCTGCCAGCGGCGGGACTGGATACGGCCGACTACGATTGCCATAGAACCCTTCGTGAACCACTGTGCAACGAACTCTGCCTGACGGCCCCATGCGACACAGTCGATGAAGTCGGTCTGGCGTTCGCCGTTCTGATCCTTGCGACCACGGTCGATCGCAAGCGAGAACGAGCACACAGCCATGTTGGACTGGGTATGGCGCAATTCGGGATCGCGGGTCAAACGACCCATCAGAATCGCCTTATTGAGCATTGGTGTTCACCGCCTTAGTCGTCCAGGCAGACGATGATGGAACGCATGATGCCGTCCGTGATCTTGTAGATACGGTCCAGCTCAGCCGGGAAATCGGGCTTGGACTCAAAACGAACCAGCGTGTAAACGCCCTCCGTCTGATCCTCGATCGGGTACGCCAGACGGCGCTTGCCCCAGTCCTCGACCTCTACGTTCGTGCCGTTCGCCTCAACGAGAGACTTGAACTTGTCCACAACAGCGGTAGCCGCTGCCTCTTCCAGCTTGGGGTTAACGATGAAGATAGTCTCGTACTTGCCAGAAATCTTTGCCATATTCTTAGCACCTCCTTTTGGACTTTTGGCCCACATCCTTTGATGTGAGCAAGGATACCATACCATTATAACGGATATACGGAGAATGTCAAGAAAAATTTCAAAAAAATATTGACGAACTTTCAAAAGCATGATATACTGAGAACACTGTGAACGAGAAAAGACTCGTTCCGGCAGCAAATAGCTGCTTGTGTGGCTCAGTTGGTAGAGCAGCGCATTCGTAATGCGCAGGTCGCCGGTTCGAGTCCGGCCACAAGCTCCAAAATGTGTTGATGAAAGATGCAGCACCGAAAACACCGCACGAAAGTGCGGTGTTTTTGCATATTTAACGCCGTTTCACGCAGAGAAAAGTTCGAAAAACGCTTTTTCCGGAAAATCAGTTTTTCCACGCGAGAGGCGACATTTCAGAGATGCAGCGAAACTCTTTTATGGCCTGATGTGCTTCGAACACCAAGGCTTAAAAACAAAGAAAACCAGCAGCCGCTGTATCACCCGCCCCTCTTCTGGCGTGTGAGGCAGCGGCTTTTCCTATCAGATGGGAATCGGACACATAATCTGAAGTGGGCTCTATAACCTAATTGAAAAGAAAACGTTATACTTGATATGGACTTTTCCTGCTGAGTCGGTTACCATATTAAGTGTTCCGTGCGGCAGGTTCAGCTTTGTCCCGCAAGGATCGATGAAAGGAAAGGCAAAATCAATTATGAAACTGAAAAGAAATTCCCTGACCACGATTCTGGTGGTCAGCTTCCTCCTCATGGCACTCTCAGGCTGCGGGCAGCAAGCCGAGCCGGATTCAGCGCAGCCGCCGCTGGAAACCGTAACGTACTCCAATCTGACGGACGCGGACTCGCGCAAGCTGCTCACAGAAGCGCTTGCAGATGCCAATGTGGATGAGACCCGAACGAAGCTGCTGCTGGACCGCGTGGATCAGTTCAATGCCAGCGTCAAGAGCGAATGGCTGACAGGCGGGTTTGAGAGCGCCGCTACCACCGAGATCAGATATGACCCCTATGAGATGCAAGATCTGTGGACGGAGAAGAACGGCAGCTTCCCCGGCTATAACTGCCGGATCACGGCCTTCAGTCTGTTCGGTGAGTTCGTCACCGCCGGAGTAGATCAGCCGGAAACGCAGGGCGAGGACTCCCTCTTTATGGATCTTGAAACGCTGGCCGCAGATCCCGCCGTTCTCTGCGGAGACAGCACGTCCAAGTTCTGCGCATTGTTTGCACCGGTAACTGCCGCAGATACCACGGAGGTGGCGGATCAGGTCAAAGCGCTTCAGGCGGGCTGGTCGGAGCGCGGGATTTCCTTTGAAGACAGCTCTGCCCGTCTGATCTCCGTTGTCCTCCATGACCGATTTTCGGATACGGACAATACGCTGTTTATCGGGCACGTGGGCGTATTACTGCCGGCAGAGGACGGAAGTCTGTACTTCATTGAAAAGGTCGCCTTTCAGGAGCCGTACCGCCTGGTAAAGATTCAGAACAGAACCGAACTGAGCGATTATCTGATGGAAAAATACGATACTGCATGGGGACAGGATACGACACGTTCCTTCATCATGGAAAATGATGAACTTATGGATGGATACCGCCCAAACCCGTTGGACAGCGCGTCATAACCAGCACATAGGGCAGGAAGCCTGCTTCTTCGGAAACAGACTTCCTGCTTCCTTTTATACCCCCACGTAGCCCCCTGTCACGCCCTGTGTGGCCGATAAAGCAGACACTGCGGATACGGACACCCCCTGAGAAGAAAGCGCCGTGTAAGTCCGCAAACGCCGAAGTAAAAAACAAATCACACATGGAGAAAGTCGCCCTGGGCATCTGAGATCATCAGATGCCCAGGGCGGCTTTTGGCGTTGCCTGGAGAACGCCCGAATATACCAGAGATGGAAAAACGGCACTGACCCGCATGTATTCGGACGGCACTCTGCTCGGCGGTGAGGGGAAAGGTATTATTCTGGATGGTACCCCCGGTAAGGATGCCTACTACACCGGCTACCACTGGACCAAGGCAATGTGTGATACCTGCGGCACCATGAACAGCAATGGCGGCATCAACGGCTATGGCTTTGGCCGCAATGTGTACAACCTGTACGATTGTGCTGCCGAGTTCATGGAAGATCTGGATAAGCGCGTAACATATGAGTACGCAGATGACACCTACCACACCGTCACTACCAAAGGCGGCTCCTACTGCTGTTTCTGCTATGGTACGATCTATGAGTCCAGTTCTAAGCTGGAGCGCCACAGCATGGTAACAGAAGTGCTGCCCCAGCCGGCGAATGGCCGCTTTGCAGTGGTGGAGAAGTGTAGCCTGTGCGACTATTGCTGCACAAGGGGCTGGATGACGGTGCTGAACGCCTGCGGGCCCAGCTCCGGGATACAGCGCAGCAAGGACGCCGGGATGAGTACGGTGGCGACGATATCGAGGATACCGCGGTCAGCGGCTCCAAGCGAGCCGCCGCGGAACTGTTGAAGCAGCGCAAGGAGAAAGCCACAGAGCAGCCGAGCGATCCCGCCCGGAATGGCGCGTCAGCACCAGATGCACACAAGAATGGCCCACCTATCATCCGAACCAAAGATACAGAGTTTGCAGAAACCCAAACGCCTGCTGCGACGCCCCAGGCACAAGCGCGTCGCGCTGCGATGCAGAAAGCGGCAGCCGTCAAGACGAAGGACACCTATATCGAAACACAGGTGAAAACCAGTGTCACAGAAGCACCGGAGCCGCAGCGGCAAGGACAGCAGGCATTCGTCCGGGAACAGGGATGCCAGACGATGCGGCAGACGAGGCTTCGGCAGACGGAGCAGAACAGACGGCTTCGGAATACATCACCAGGTCTCGGCACTTCGGAAACGATTGGTACAGCGCAAAATGCGGAGGATCTTTCACACAAAAGTATTAAAGAGAGGACCAGTATTCCGTTTCCGAAAGCTTCTCAAAACGCGCTTTTGAAGAAAGACGGGCAGGCTGAATATTCCGTGCAGAAGACCCGTGAGGCTGGCCGGGGCATCGGACGCTTGACCGATCAGACGACCCGGGCTGCCGCACAGTCCGCCGCAGCGCAAGGCGCAGTGCAGAGCGCCAAGGAAGCCGCCGCGCAGGCGGCACGATATCAGCAAACGGCAAAGGCGGAGCAAACCGCGGTGCAGAAGACCGTGCAGGCAGCGGTACCGTGCGTCCGTTCGGCTTAGATTGTTCGGGGTTTGTCGATTGGGTATTCTACAACCAGAGCGGAGGGCAGTACATCATCGGCCATGGTGGAGGGGCGTCTGCCCAGCACAGCTACTGCACACCCATCAGTTGGAACAATGCCAAGCCAGGCGACCTCGTCTTTTATCCTGGCGACAGTCATGTGGGGATCGTCTGCGGCTTCGACAGCAGCGGAAATATCCTCATCATCCACTGCGCCAGCAGCTCCGATAATGTGGTGGAGACTGGAAAGATCGGCTTTACTATGATCGGCAGACCGAGATATTTTACGGAATGAGAACTATGCTCGCAGCAAAGCAGATATGGTAAGGGTGCGTCAGTTCTGCATGGCAGACATCTACAAGGTCACTGAGATATCATTCGCATGGTAATCCGAATCGTATCCAAACGGTAGCCTAAATGCCGCACAAGCAGCTATACGATGTAGACCTTGCCATTTTGAGGCGCCTGTTTGGATAAAACTGTCACACCTTCAAAACGAAGTGGCTTTTATGAAAGTCAAGCAGGCCCTCATCCCGCATTTTGCCAAGTTCCATAGACAGTCCGCTGCGCTCCACGCCGAGATAATCCGCAAGCTGCTGGCGGGAGAATGGAATGTCGAACTCATAGCTGTCCCGGCGCTGCGACTCTGCGGAAAAATAGGACAGCAGCTTTGCGCGCGTCGTGCGCTGGCCCATGTGGGTGAGCTTTTCGTTGAGCCGCAGGTTCTTCTCCGCCAGCTCGCTCAGCAGGTTGCGGATGATTCGGTTATGATGGGAGCAGGCGGAGGGGCACATGCTCAAAACGCGCTTTATATGCAAAAACATCACCGTCACCGCGCTCTCCGCTTCTACGCTCACATTGAGAACCGCTCCCGGCGCGCAGGCGAACACCTCCGCGAAGGTTTGCCCCGGTCCGGACTTGGAGAGAATGTTGCGGTTCCCCCAGATGTCCTCCTGCACAATAAGGGCGCTGCCTGCCAGCACAAGCCCCACTTCATCCACCGCGTCTCCGGCGCGGAGCAGGCGGGAGCCTTTGGGAAAGACATCGATTCTCGCACCAAGGCAGGAGAGCATGGCGGCAAGTTCCTCGTCGGAAATGCCGGAGAAAAGCGCCGCCGTATGGAGCACCGGGAAAAATTCTTTCATAAATAATCCTCTTTCGTTGAAAATTCAACCGACTTGCTGATTTGATTTTAGTATAATCAAGCCACAAAAGCAAGGAGGCATTGCAATGAAACGACGGATCATCGAGATCGACGAAAATAAATGCAACGGCTGCGGCGCCTGCGCTGCCGCCTGCCACGAGGGCGCCATCGCCATGGTGAACGGCAAGGCGCGGCTGATGCGAGACGATTACTGCGACGGCTTGGGTGACTGTCTGCCCACCTGCCCAACCGGGGCCATCACCTTTGTAGAGCGGGAGGCGGCGGCCTATGACGAGCAGGCCGTCATGGAAAATAAGCAGCGGAAAATGCAAAACGAGGGCATAACCCTGCCCTGCGGCTGCCCCGGCAGCCAGTCCCGGAATATTCAGCGCCAGGACGCGCCCTCCGTGGAAACGCCGCAAGCCCAGCAGACGAGCCACCTTTCCCAGTGGCCGGTGCAGATCAAGCTGGTGCCGGTGAATGCCCCGTATTTTGACGGCGCGCGGCTGCTCATCGCCGCTGACTGCACCGCCTACGCCTACGCCGCCTTCCACGAGCGGTTTATCAAGGGGCACATCACCCTTGTGGGCTGCCCCAAGCTGGACAGCGTGGACTATTCTGAAAAGCTGACGGAGATCATTCAGGAGAACAATATCAAAAGCGTCACCGTCGTGCGGATGGAGGTGCCCTGCTGCGGCGGGCTGGAACTGGCGGCGAAAAAGGCGCTCCAGCAGAGCGGGAAATTCATTCCGTGGCAGGTGGTCACCGTGACGGTGGACGGCCGGTTGGTGGAAGAATAACAAAATCATTAGAAAAAGAAAGGAAAAAGCACAATGAAGTATGTATGCAGCCTTTGTGGTTGGGAATACGACGAAAGCGCGGGTTACCCGGAAGGTGGCATCGCCCCCGGTACGCCTTGGAGCGAGGTGCCGGAGGATTTTGAGTGCCCCCTGTGCAATGTGGGCAAGGAGTCCTTCGAGGAGGCATGAGCTTCTGATAAAAAGGACATGATTTGAACCGAATAGGAGGAAAACGATAATGGATCATAAAATGTTTTGCTTTCAGTGTGAGCAGACAGCGGGTTGTACCGGCTGTACCGGTAAGGCTGGTGTCTGCGGTAAGACCGCCGATGTAGCGAAACTTCAGGACGAGCTGACGGGCGCGCTCATTGGGCTGGCAAGAGTCACAGATGGCGATGCACCGGTCAACGCTGATACATGGCGGCTGATGATCGAGGGCCTGTTCACTACCGTCACCAATGTGAGCTTCAACGAAAAGACCATTCGGGAGCTGATCGATCGGGTACACGAGGAAAAGGCCCGCCTTGTTCCAGGCTGCTCCGGCTGCGGCTCCCGCTGCGGGTCAAACGATGATTATGACATGAATTTGCTCTGGAACGCGCAGGAGGATATTCGCAGCCTCAAATCCCTGATCCTCTTCGGCGTGCGCGGCATGGCGGCTTACGCCCATCACGCTATGATGCTGGGTTATGCCGACGAGGAAGTGAACCGCTTTTTCGCCAAGGCTCTTTTTGCCGTGGGCGAGGACTGGGGTATGGACGAGCTGCTGCCCATCGTAATGGAGGTGGGCGAGAAAAACCTTAAGTGCATGGCGCTTCTGGATAAGGCCAATACCGAAAGCTACGGTACGCCCGCGCCTGCCACCGTCCCGCTGACGGTGGAGAAGGGACCGTTCATCGTCATCACAGGCCATGACCTCCACGATTTGAAGCTGCTGCTGGAGCAGACCGAGGGTAAAGGCGTCAACATCTACACCCACGGCGAAATGCTGCCCGCCCACGGTTATCCTGAACTGAAAAAATATGCCCATCTCAAGGGCAACTTCGGCACGGCGTGGCAGAATCAGCAAAGAGAATTTGCCGACATCCCCGCGCCGGTGCTGTTTACCACCAATTGCCTGATGCCGCCGAAAGCAAGCTACGCCGACCGCGTGTTCACCACGGCGGTGGTATCCTACCCGGAACTGACGCACATCGGCGAGGATAAGGACTTTACCCCTGTCATCGAAAAGGCATTGGAGCTTGGCGGCTACAACGAGGACAAGCCGTTCACCGGTATCAACGGCGGCGGCACGGTCATGACCGGTTTCGGTCATGGCGCGGTGCTTGGCGTGGCGGATCAGGTGATCGAGGCGGTAAAGAGCGGCGCTATCCGACACTTTTTCCTGGTCGGCGGCTGTGACGGTGCCCGTCCCGGACGGAATTACTACACCGAGTTTGTCAAGCAGACACCCGCCGACACCGTAGTGCTGACGCTGGCCTGCGGCAAATACCGCTTCAACGACCTTGACCTCGGGACCATTGGCGGCCTGCCTCGGCTCATGGATGTGGGCCAGTGCAATGATGCTTACGGAGCTGTCAAAATCGCGCTGGCGCTGGCGGAGGCGTTCGGCTGTGGCGTGAACGATTTGCCCTTGTCCATGGTTCTTTCCTGGTATGAGCAGAAGGCAGTATGCATCCTGCTGACGTTGCTGCATCTGGGGATCAAGAATATTCGCCTTGGCCCCACGCTGCCGGCGTTCGTTTCGCCCAATGTGCTGAACTACCTTGTAGAGAATTTCGGCATTGCTCCCATCACCACGCCGGAAGAAGATTTGAAGCAGCTCCTTAAATAATGATTCCCATGGGGCGAACTCAAATCATATTTCTCGCTGTCCAATAGAAGTGAGTGGCTCTACCTGCGTAAATCGAATGCTGCGAATAAGAGAGGCGGCTGACGGACTCACTTACGGGCGTGTTAGCCCAAGGTGAAGGGGGTCAGACCATTCCTCTCTTATTCTAACAGCTTCGGCTTTGAGATGGAAAAAGACGCGGCTGGCGGCCGCGCCTTAAACCTTAATTATTATTGTAGGAGTTGTGTGAGAGGATATGAGCGCCAATACTTAATTTGAAAAACAGCAGATTTTTCACCTTTAGCGCTTTGAACGCATCTTTTCCATCAACGCAAGGCAAAACCCTTCCGATTTTCGGAAGGGTTTTTGCTTTATCCGGATATCGGCATCTGCTTCCTATATAATGAGATAGCGGTATGCCAAAACTTATTATTGACATATGCCGAAAACGTGATAGACTATAAGTAATGTTATTGGCATATGCCATAAATGATTCGGAGGAAATGGTTATGAAGATCGCAGTTACCTATGAAAACGGAGAGGTTTTCCAGCATTTTGGCCACACGGAGCAGTTTAAGCTGTACGAGGTATCCGGCGGCAAGCTGCTGCAGACACAGGTGGTGGATACGAACGGCAGCGGTCACGGTGCGCTGGCCGGCCTGCTGGCACAGCTCGGTGTGGATACGCTGATCTGCGGCGGCATTGGCGGCGGCGCACAGGCAGCGCTTGCGGAGGCCAATATCCGTCTGATCGGCGGTGTGCAGGGCAATGCCGATGAGGCAGTGCAGGCTTTCCTGAACGGTACGCTGGCGTTTGATCCCAATGTGCACTGCACGCACCATGATCACGGCGAAGGCCATTCCTGCGGCAGCCACGGCTGCGGCGGTCACTGTCACGAATAATTCATGCCGAGACCGAGAAAGTGCCGCAGAATCTGCGGTTTGCCGACGTTCAGCGAGTTTTCCCCGCAGGAAAGTACGACAGAGTGCGTGCAAATGACGCTGGATGAATATGAAGCCATCCGTCTGATGGATCTGGAAAATCTGCAGCAGGAGCAGGCTGCCGCGCAGATGGGCGTGGCCCGCACAACGGTGCAGCTGATCTACAACAACGCCCGCCGCAAGCTGGCGAATTGCCTTGTAAACGGCAAACGGCTGGTGATCGAGGGCGGCGATGTTGCGCTGTGCGAACGGCATGCGCAGTGCCCCGGACGCGGACATTGCTGCCGCAGCGGCTGCCCGAAACATCAGAAATAAGTGCAGAAAACGAAAAAACCGTTGCTTTGGCAACGGTTTTTTCGTTATTCTTCGTGATCGAGCACATAGCGGTACAGCGCGTTTTTCTTTACGCCGGTTTCGGCGGAAACTGCCTTGACCGCGTCCTTCTGGGTCTGGCCCTGCTCCATGCGGCGGCGGACCGCCTCGGCGGCAGAGGCAAGACGTTCGGCCTCGTCTTGCTCGGTCTCCGGCTCGTCCGGCGCACCCTCGAGGATGAGCACGAACTCGCCACGCGGCGCGTTGGCGTCAAAGTAGGCAACCGCCTCGTCGAGCGTCATGCGGAGCGTCTGCTCATGCAGCTTGGTCAGCTCGCGCGAGAGTGACAGCCGGCGGTCGCCGCCGAAGGCGTCGCGCAAGTCGCGCATCGTTGCACACAGCTTGTGCGGTGCTTCGTAGAAGATCATCGTGCGTTTTTCGCCCTGCAGAGTGTCCAAGTGCTCTCTGCGGGCCTTTTTGTTGACCGACAGGAAGCCTTCAAAGCACCAGCGTCCGGTCGGCAGACCGGATGCCGCCAGCGCGCAGACCGCCGCACAGCAGCCCGGAATCGGGATAACGGGTACATCGTGCTCGGCGCACAGCGCGACCAGATCCTCACCCGGATCGGAAACCGCAGGCGTGCCCGCATCGGTTACGAGCGCACAGGTCTCACCGGCGAGCAGCTTCTCCAAAACTGCTTCACCGCGTGCGCGGCGATTGTGTTCGTAGTACGAGATCATCGGCTTTTTGGGCAATTCGCAGGCGTTAAGCAGCTTTTGCGTCACGCGGGTGTCCTCTGCCGCGATGAAATCCACCGTGCTGAGCACCTCGCGTGCCCGCGGCGATAAATCACTCAGGTTGCCGATCGGCGTTGCGACTAAGTATAATGTAGACAATTCAATCCCTCCGGAATTTCTTAAATGGAGAATGGATAATGGAAAATGAAGGTGCAGCACATGGTGCCGAATTCAATCATCGCGCATTGCGCGTCTCAGCGCAGCGTGGACGGAACTCGCGCAAGAATAGCGCTGATTCTCCATTTTCAATGCTCAATTCCGTAAATACGGAAATATTCATCACTCTCAACGATCAGCGGCGGCTCAACAACAAGTCCTTCCGCACTGCCGCCTTTTCGGCACTCGACCATGACGACGCTTGGCGACGCCTGCACGCTCTGGTGCACGAACCGCATTCTTTTCGGCACGAGCCGCACGCGCGAGAGCGCCTCGAGCAGCACCCACAGCCGTTCCGGCCGGAATACGAACGCGGCTTTGCCGCCGGTATGCAGCACGAACGAGGCAGCAACCGCCAGTTCCTCGACCGAACAGGTGGCGTCCTGCCTTGCGGTGCGCTTTTCGGCGGTCGGCGCATTCGCGCCTGCGTTGCGGTCGAAATACGGCGGGTTGCAGATAACGTAATCCATACTGCCGTGCGGCAGCAGCGTACGCATCTGCCGGAGGTCGCCCTGCAGAGCGGTTACGTTTTCCAGCTCGTTTGCCGCGATGGACTGCCGGAACAGGTCGAGCGGGCCGTCCTGTAGTTCCAGTCCGGTGATCTTGAGGTCGGGCCGCCATACGAGCAGCGCCAGAGCGCCTGTGCCACAGCCGAGGTCGAGCAGTTTGGCATTGCGTCTCGGCTTGGCGAACGCGCTGAGCAGCACGCTGTCCTGACCGAGCTTAAAAAAACGGTCGTCCTGTAATAATTGCAGTCCGTTAGGGAGCATTTCGGTGCTTTGCGCCATGATTTCTCTCTCCTTAATAGCCTTTTTCGACCGCCGCCTGCAACACCTGCGACGCAACCGTGCCCGCAACGGACGAACCGCCGCCGCCGTTCTCGACGAGAACGATGAAGGCATACGGCGTGGCCTCATCGCGCAGGAAGCCGGTGAACCATGCGTTCGGCGACTTATCCGCGCCGACTTCGGCGGTACCCGACTTGGCACAGATATCCATGCCCGGGAAACGGTCCTGACCGTAGGTCTCGATGACGTTGTTGTGCATCATATCCGCGATGGTACCCGCGGTCTTTTCGTCAATCAGCTGCGCCGACTTGTGCGGATAGTAAATGCCGGTCGGCAGGCCGTAATCCGTGGTGGATTTTTCAATCAGACGCGGGACGGCAGCCTTGCCGCCGTTGGCGATCGCGCCCATATACTGGAGCATGTTGATTGGGCACAGGGTATCCTGGCCCTGACCGACACCCGACCACGCCAGCTGATTGTCATTGCCCGAGAAATCAAACTTGCCGACCGAGGTCTGAATGCCGTCCACCTTGATGGACTTGGTCAGTCCTGCCGCATCCGCGTATTTCTGCATGGTTTCGCCGCCGAGTTCGACAGCCAGCTGACCGAACACGCCGTTGCACGAGTTGGCGAGCGCTTCCTCGATGTCCTGTTCGCCGTGAGCGTGCGGGCAGGTGACTTCTTCGCCGCCGATGTTGACCGAGCCGGTGCACGTCCACTTGCGCTGGAACAGGTCGGGGATGTTCTCGATAGCGGCGTTGATGGTCACGACCTTGAAGATAGAGCCCGGAATCGAGTTCGCGGACAGCAGGCGGTTGACGTAAACGCCGTCCCACGCGGGATCGTCCGCCGCAATGTCCGGCGGATTGGCCGGATCGAACGTCGGTGTGGACACCATGCACAAAATTTCACCGGTTTTATAGTTATAAACGCCAACCGTTCCGTTCATTCCGTTCAAAGCCTGATAGGCGACATTGTTCAAATAGGCATCAATCGTCAGATACAGGCTGTTGCCGGTGCCGAGCGGAGAATATACGCCGGTGAGCAGATTGTAGCCGGACAGCTTATCCGCGAACGAGGTGAGCGCACCCGCGCCGATGTTGCCGTTTTTGTCGCCTACGGCGTGCAGTGTGGCGCGCCGGACGGTTGCGTCATCGTTGTAGATGCGGTTGCCGTCCTCGTCGAGCGTGGACAGCATATCGCCGTCCCGGTCGAGGATGGTGCCGCCTTTCAGCTGACCGGCGTTGTTATAGAGATGACGGTTGTACGGGTAGGAGGCCCAGTCGCCGCCGTCCACGACAAACCGGAAGCAGAAGAACGCCAGACCCAGACCGAGCAGTGCGGCAAGGATCAGACAGAAAATACTGCGTTTTTCGATTTTCCGCATGGTTACTCCTCCCCTCTAAGCTCGCGGCGGCTGGGCAGACGAACCGCGAACGATGCATTTTGTCGGGTGTCGGTCGCCTTCAAAAAGGCGAGCATGCCCCATGCCGACAGCATGGACGAACCGCCGTTGGATACGAACGGCAGCGTAACGCCGGTGAACGGCAGAATATCGACCGCACCGAATACGTTCAGACAGGTCTGGAACACCAGCAGACTGGTGGCCGCGCATGCGGCGATGGTGTAAAAGCTGGAGCGTCCGGCACGGCAGGCGCGCACCGCGAACACGGCCAGCGTAATGATGCACAGGATGGTCAGCACGGCAATGACGAGACCCCATTCCTCACACAGCATACCGAACACGATATCGGTATCCGCGGCAGGGAGATTCGAGAGCCAGCCCTTGCCTGCGCCTACGCCGATCATGCCGCCGGAGGCGGCTGCGGTCAGCGTATGCGTCTGCTGGAAGCCCTTGTCGTATACGTCCTCCCAGATATGTCCCCAGGAGGCAAATCGTGCGGCAACGTGCGGCTTGATGGTCAGCATGACCATGCCCGCGCCGAAGCAGCCCGCGCACACAAGGCCGATGGTGGCAAAATCGCCCGAACGCAGGTACGCGATGACAAGGAACGTCACGAAGAACACAAGTGCGGTGCCGAAGTCGTTCTGCAGTGCGAGACAGCCGCCGCAGATGGCGGTCAGACCGATGAACATCCACAGGTTGCGCTTGTTGAACAGGCGGTCGAGCGTTGCTGCACCGGCGAAAATATAGCAGATTTTCGCAATTTCCGAGGTCTGCAGCGACAGAGGGCCGAGACGCAGCCATGCCTTCGCGCCGCCCTGCGACGAGCCGATCAGCAGTGTAATAGCCAGCAGTCCGACTGCCGTTGCGCTCATAAACCAGCGCACCTTCTGCGCCCGGGTCAGGTCGCGCAGGAAGAAGCCGAGCACGATAAAGATGGCAAGACCCATCAAAATCGCAATCAGCTGCTTGGGCAGCTCGTCCGGCACGGTCGAGCCGGTGACGGCGAGTGACAGCGTACATAGGAAGAACGCTATCGTCTCCATTTCAAAGCCGATGCGGCGGAACAGGCGCATGACGATGAAATACGCCCAGCAGATTGCCGTAAAGACAAAAAAGGTGAGCGGAATGGTGGTGGTCGCCTTGTCGCCCTGTGCGATAATGAGCTGCAGACCGGTGAGGATCTGGAACAGCGTCAGCAGTACGAGCGAACCCCACATGCCGGCAGGCTTGCCCTCAATGCGGCGTTCGACCATCTGTGTGCGCTTCTCCTCAGCGGTAATGGGCTCCATGATAGCGGGAATACCCGCAAAGGTGACCGTGTCGCCGTCTTCGACGAGTGCATACTCGTCCACCGGCAGGTCGTTTACCTTGATGCCGCCCTTGGAATCGAGGTCGTATATCGTCCAGCTGCCGTCATCCTCGCGGATGAGCGCGGCGTGCTGACGCGATACCGATGGATATTCCAGCTGCACATCGCAGCTGGGGGCGCGTCCGATGATGTTCTCCCAGTGGGTGATGGGCAGGCGCACGCCGTTGCGCAGCACCAGATAGCCCCAGACCTCATCCGGGTGCTTGACCTTCCACAGCGAGCGGATCGCACCGACAAGGATCATCAGCGCCAGCAGCGGGAACACGAAGCGCACAACGGTTGTGTACCACGCCCCGATGAGCGGTTTTTCCGCCAGCAGAGCCGTCAGCCTGTCGAGAAGCTGCTGCAAAGCATCATTCATGTAAAGTTCCTCCTTTCGAGGGATGCTGTTGATTACTTGGATTTACCAATAATACTACCAGTATAGCCTATCTATTATAGCATAGGTTGTCAAGAAATTCGCCGTTTTTCACAAACTTTCACGAATATCTTGATTGACATTGACAGAATGTTGTCACGGTGTTACACTGAATCCATAAACTACATACGCGACAAACGAAGTTTGCAGGAAAAAGTCAAAGACTTGCCGAAGGAGCAAAACTCTCAGGTGTCCGGTTTTCCGGATGAGGACTGTAAATGGATGTGGCTCTGGAGAACGTTCCTCAAGGGGACTGCCGAAGGTGCAACGCGCGCAAAGAGGTTTGCGTGCCAATCTCTCAGGCAAAAGGACAGAGATGAACCTGTTTTTATAGACGTTAGGATATAAAAATAAGTTCCGCGGAACCACAGCAAATGTTTTCTCACGGTGCAGGGTGTACCGTCTGTTTGCTGTCTTTCCGTTTCTTTGGAGCCGTAACCCGATGCTGATTGGGTTCGGCTTTTTGTTTGCCGCAAAACAAAGAAGGGGTATGTAAAATGACAATGGAAGTATTGGCAGACTGGGTAAGCAAGGTCAGCAACGTCGTATGGAACGGCCTGCTGCTGTACCTGCTGGTTGGCACCGGCATCGTGTTTACCATCCGCACGCGCTTCGTTCAGGTGCGTAAGTTCGGCGCAGGCTGGAAGCACCTGTTCGGCCATTTCTCGCTCAACGGTGAGAAGGCGGGCAAGGACGGCATGAGTCCGTTCCAGGCGCTTACCACCGCAATCGCGGCGCAGGTCGGCACCGGCAACATTGCAGGCGCGGCTACCGCACTGTATTCCGGCGGCCCGGGTGCGATTTTCTGGATGTGGCTGAGTGCGTTCTTCGGCATGTCCACCATCTACGGCGAGGCGGTTCTCGCGCAGAAGTACAAGACCACGGACGATAAGGGCCACGTTACCGGCGGTCCGATCTACTACATCCGCGCACGCTTTACCGGTAAATTCGGCAAGTTCCTCGCCGGCTTCTTCTCGGTTGCAATTATTTTCGCGCTGGGCTTCACCGGCAACATGGTACAGGCAAACTCGATCAGCGTAGCGTTCAACACCGCGTTCGGCGCACCGATGATCGTTGTCGGCATCATCTGCGCGATTATTGCAGCGTTTATCTTCCTTGGCGGCGTTGGCCGTATTGCGGCTGTTACCGAAAAGGTCGTTCCGATCATGGCGCTGTTCTACATGGCTGGCTGCGTTGTTATCCTGTGCATCAACCACGCGGCAATCATTCCGGCGTTCAAGTCCATCTTTGTTGCAGCATTTGACCCGCAGGCTATCCTCGGCGGCGCTGCAGGCATCACGGTTCGTCAGGCAATGCGCTACGGCGTTGCACGCGGTCTGTTCTCGAACGAGGCCGGCATGGGCTCCACCCCGCACGCACACGCACTGGCTAAGGTAAAGCGTCCGCAGGATCAGGGCGAAATTGCTATCGTTTCCGTATTCATCGATACCTTTGTTGTACTGACGCTGACCGCTATGGTCATCCTGACCTCGGGTATGCTCAATCCGGGCGCACCGGACGGTCTGCAGGGCACCGAGCTGGCACAGGCAGCCTTCAAGGCTTCCCTCGGCTCGGCGGGCATGATCTTTGTTGCGATCTGCATGCTGTTCTTTGCGTTCTCTACCATCATCGGCTGGTATTTCTTCGGTGAGCAGAACGTAAAGGCAATGTTCGGCAGCAAGGCAGTCAAGGTATATGCCGCTATCGTTGTTGTCTGCATCGTGATCGGCTCCGCACTGCATGTTGATCTGGTCTGGAACCTGTCCGACCTGTTCAACGGCCTGATGGTATTCCCGAACCTGATCGCGCTGTTGGCGCTGTCCGGTCTGGTTGCCAAAGCGGCCCACGATAAGGACATTATGAAGTAAGCTGTCGCGGAACGACACGGTTTGTGCAGAAATCGGTTCCGCACTGTATCGTTTGATAGAAAATGCACCGCAGTTTTGCGGTGCATTTTTTTGCAGACACCGAAAAAACACTGGTTTTCGCGTTCGCAGTACCGTATAATAGGGGAGTACCGCGGGAATGTTTGCTATTCCACCTGTTTAGAATATTAAAAAGGAGAATTTCACATGAAAAAACGTACATTTTTGCTTTTTGGCCTGTTGGCGATGCTGGTTCTGACCGCCTGCGGCGGCAAAACGGGCGCGCAGACCTCGACGGATGATGCCACCGACACGAGCGATAACTCGCAGCAGACGACCGCTGAGGAGACCGCACAGCCCATCGGTCAGCACCATGCACAAATCACCATCAAGGACCACGGCACGATTGACATCGAGCTGGACGGCGATGCAGCGCCTATCTCAGTTCAGAATTTTATGGACCTTGCAAACGACGGCTTTTATGACGGACTGACCTTTCACCGCATTATTACCGGCTTTATGATGCAGGGCGGCGACCCGCTGGGCAACGGCACCGGCGGCTCGGAGAACACCATCAAGGGCGAGTTTTCGGATAACGGTGTGGAGAACAAGCTGTCGCACACGCGCGGTGCGGTTTCGATGGCACGCTCAAGCAATCCGGACAGCGCATCCTCGCAGTTCTTCATCGTTCAGCAGGACAGCACCTATCTCGACGGCCAGTACGCCTGCTTCGGCTATGTGACCAAGGGCATGGATGTTGTGGATGAAATCTGCGATAATACGCCGGTCGAGGACGATAACGGCACGGTTAAGACGGAAAATCAGCCGGTTATTGAGAGTATTAAGATTATCGACTGACCGTGCAAAGCGTAAAGAGTTGAGGGTAAGTTTCGGTTTTCCTCTTAACATAATAAAGCACCCCCTCTGTCAGACAGTATATCATACTGTCTGACAGAGGGGGTGCAGTTCAATTTCGGGCTGTGCACAGGACTCGGGATGTTTTTTTATTTCGCTGTTAATTATTTCAGATGCCGTTCCAAAGGATTTCAGATTTTCGGTAAATCCGGATTTACTGAGATGACACCACTTTTTCAGTCGGCCAGGATTTTCTGAGTGCCGCATAGGAAACCAGGAAGTTGACAAGCCAGCCTGCCGGCACGGCAAGCCAGACAAATGCAATACCAAAGCGCGGCGCACAGATCAACGCCACAGACAGGCGAATCGCAAGGTTTACCATATTGGCAATGAGAAACGGCCGCATGATTCCGAGTCCGCGAAGAACTCCGTCGGTTGCCATTTTGATACCCATAAAGATAAAGAAGAAACCAAGCCATCTCATATAATCCCCGGACACCTGATAAGCCAGGGCGGTTCCGTCTTTCCCAAGGAACAGCGAGGAAATCTGCGTGTGCAGCGTTTCAATGACAAGGAAGGCAAGAACAGCAAAACATACATCCAGCACCAATGCTGCGCGGTAGCCTTTTTTGATGCGCTGGGTTTTGTTTGCGCCAAGGTTTTGGGAAACATACGGTGAAACCGCATTGCCGATGGACACAAAAATCAGGGAAAAGACATTTTCCACCCGCATCGTCGCCGCGTATCCCGCGAGTGCCTGTGTGCCGAAGGGATTTACCACCGCCTGTACGATCATCATACCGATGGATACGGTAGACTGCTGCAGAACCGATGGAACAGCAATCTGAAGCATCGAACGCAGCTCCTGTCCGTCAAACCAGACAAAGCTGCTCTTATACCGCCGCATCCGGTAAAAGAAAATCAAAAGTGAAAATACAGCCGAAATGCCCTGTGCGATCAGCGTTGCAAGCGCCGCACCGAACACGCCAAGTCCCAGACCGGCTACCATCCAGAGATCCATCACAATATTCAGGATTGATGAAAAGATCAGCAGTCCCAGCGGAATTTTTGATTCACCGATGGACGTGAACATGGTAGAGAGAATGTTATACATGAACAAAAACGGAAAACCCACAAAATAGACCCGCAAGTACAGTACTGCCTCCTTCAGAATATCGGCAGGGGTCTGTAATCCGCTCATCATCGCATGGGAAAAGCAAAAGCCAAAGACGCCAAGGATGATGCTCAGGAGTAAAAAGCTGATCAGGGAGGTAGATACAATGGTTTTCATTTTACCATACTCTCTGGCGCCGAAATAGCGGCTTACGAGCACGCCTGCACCGACACCGGCACCCAGCGCCACACAAATGAAAACATTGGTCAGGGCAGCGCAGGCGCCGACCGCCGCCAGTGCGGAGGAGCCGACAAACTGACCGACGATGATGGAGTCAGCCATATTGTATACCTGCTGAAAAAAGCTGCCGAGGATCATCGGCATTGCAAAAACCGTCAGCGCTTTCAGGGGCGCATCGGTAATCAAATATTCATCTTTTGACATGATCATATTCCTCCACAATTTCCTGCTTTTTATCAGAAAGTACGAGCATAGCAAGTGCGGTCAGTACAATGATTAGTTCTGTAATTGAAAGCATAAGGACACACTGCTGTACGCAAAGAATACATCAGCATGAACAAGATAGTTATCGCAATAATGTTCTCGCAGATTGCCCCGGTTGTCAAGACCATACCCGGCAAATTTAAGAAATACGCTTTGCCGGTTTTGACCTTGCGGATAGAACCGCCGTGTGCCGGTCGGTTCGCACGGTGGTGTGCGAGGTCGGCTTTCTATGCAGGAGAGCATCCTGCCCCGATTGGCTATATCAAACCGGACAGCACGGCTGTCATCCAATCCGATAATACCTTTTCATAAAATCCAGAAAGTGAATAGCCTGCTCGGACATACGCCGTATGGACGGATACACAATGTACAGCCGGCGCAGGAATGCCGACCGTCCGAGCGGGAACAGCAGCAGCCGTCCCTGCTGGGCATCGGTCTGCACGGTCGCACGCGACAGAATGGAAATGCCCATGCCCAGTGCGATGCACCGCTTGAGCGCTGCCGCGTCATCCATGACGGCAATGACATTCAGTTCATCAAGCGACAGACCGTGATTTTGGAGGAAATACAGTGTTTCCTGCTTGGTGCCCGAGTTGTCCTCGCGCAGCAGGAACGGTTCGCGCAGGAGCGCTGTCAGCGGGTCCGGCTGGCTTTGATAGGCACGGAAATGCGGTGTGTTCGGTGCTGCGATTACCAGCTCGTCCGAGGTGACCGGCAGAAATTCGCAGTTGGCCTCTGCGGTCTTTGTGCCGACCAGACCGATATCGCAGGTGTTGTCTGCGACCTTGTTTATCACATCCAGACTGTCCGAGCAGCTGGTGCGGAACCGGATCTCCGGGGCCTTCTCGTGGTACGCTGCCAGCAGCTCGGGCAGCAGATACAGCGACGGCACGGACGATACGCCGATATGCAGCATGGTTTCCTGCTCGTTGGACAGCTCCAGAATGGCTTTGTGCCGCAAATCGAGGATTTCTGCGGCATAATTATACAGCGTCTGACCGGCCGGTGTCACCGAGAGCGTTTTTGTCGTGCGCTTGAGCAGCTGCGTGTGCAGCTCCTTTTCCAGATTGCAGATGTGCGCGCTGACGGTCGGCTGTGACAGATACAGCTTCTGTGCAGCAAGTGAAAAACTGCGGTACTTCACGGTATAGACATAGGCTTCCAGCTGACGAATATCCATGGGCGGTGCTCCTTTCTTTTTCTCCATTATAGCTGTATTTATAGATTATATCAATAGATTCAATCAGATTATCAATAGAATCGATTTCACATTGAAAACACCGCATGATATACTGAATACAGCATAAAATTCCCTCATTTCACAAAAAAGGAGAAAATCATGAAACTGTTTGACAAGACATGGAAGCTGGCAGTGTCCGGTGCGGTGATCGGACTGCTGGTCATGCTTCTGGCAATTTACGGCAACCCTGCCAATATGGCGATCTGCGTTGCCTGCTTTATCCGCGATACAGCGGGCGCGCTCAAGCTGCACACTGCGGCTCCGGTGCAGTATTTCCGCCCGGAGGTCGTTGGCTTTGTCTGCGGCTCGTTCCTGCTGGCGCTGCTGACCAAGGAGTATAAGTCCACCGCCGGTTCTTCGCCGATGGTGCGTTTTATTCTGGGCGCTGCGATGATGATCGGCGCCCTCGTGTTCCTCGGCTGTCCGCTCCGCATGGTACTTCGCATGGCCGCCGGTGACTTGAATGCGTGGGTCGCGCTTATCGGCTTTGCAGGCGGCGTGGCGACCGGCTCGTTCTTCCTCAAGAAGGGGTTCTCGCTCGGCCGTGCGTATGAGGCCAAGCCGGTCGGCGGCGCCGTTCTGCCGGTTCTGCTGGCGGCGCTGCTCGTAATCGGCGTAGCGACCGGCGCTTACGCGGTCAGCGCCGAGGGCCCGGGCAGCAAGCATGCGCCGATTATCCTTTCTCTAGTCGTGGCGCTCATTATCGGTGCGCTCGCGCAGAAGAGCCGTATGTGCTTTGCAGGCAGCATCCGCGACCTCATCCTGATGAAGAATTTCGACCTGATCAGCATTATCGCGGCTCTGTTTGCCGTGATGGTGGTCTATAATGTCGCGAACGGCAGCTTCCACCTCGGTTTTTCCGGTCAGCCGATCGCGCATTCCCAGCACCTGTGGAACATTCTTGGCATGTATGTTGTCGGCTTTGCGGCTGTGCTGGCTGGCGGCTGCCCGCTGCGTCAGCTCATTCTGGCCGGCCAGGGCTCGTCTGACAGCGCGGTTACCTTCCTCGGCATGCTGATCGGCGCGGCATTCGCGCATAACTTTGGTCTGGTCGGCGCGGCTGCCAAGGCGGCAACTGAAACCGAGCCTGCAGTTGCCGGCGGCCCGGCGGCAGCCGGCAAAATCGCCGTGATCGTCTGCATTGTCGTGCTGTTTGTCATTGCGGGCACCAATCTGCGCCGCAAAAAGACGGCAAAGTAAGTCAGAAAAGGAGAATGTGCAATGGCTGAATATGTTGAAGTAGATGTTCGCGGTCTGTCCTGTCCGGAGCCGGTTCTGCTGGCGATGGACGCGATGCAGGATCACCCGGGGAAGCTGATCCGTGTGCTCGGTGACGAGGCGCACACCCGCAAGAATATCGAGAAAATGCTCGAGTATGAGAACAAGTCCGGTCAGACGACCGTGCGTCCGGACGGGTGCTTCGAGATCGTTTTTCAGGCGTAATGCGAGAGAAAAAGCCGTATCAGGTGCTCACCTTCCACACCACCGATGCCGCCATGGAGATGGAGTCATTCTGCAAGCAGAACGGTATTGCCGGCCGGCTGGTGCCGGTGCCGCGCAGACTGTCCGCCGGATGCGGCATCGCGTGGCGCATGGAAGCTGAAGTTTACGCGCAGTATCAGACGGTTATCGCGGACTGCGGGATTGAGATCGAGCAGAGCGAGGCGTTGGTGTTTTAAGTAACCATAAAGCGGCATGACTTTGATGCAAGTCATGCCGCTTTTCTGTTTATTTGTTTTCGGTTTTCACGATTTTCTTTATAAAATGACATTGAGGAAATCCTGTGCAGCCCCAGAATTTTTCGCCGATATGTGTGCCGCGTCTGGCCTCCCGCATGACAAGCGGCTTGCCGCACTTCGGACAGCATTTTCCCTCCGACGGCGCAGGCGTAGGCCGCTCGGCGGCAGGCTGGTCTTCCAGCTCCTCCTGCTTGAATTTTTCGATATAGGTGATTGGCTTTTCAATGTGCATCTGCAGATACCGCTCACCCATCTCCTTCAAATCTTTCAAGGAAGAAGCCGATTCCTTGGACGCCTTATTCATTCGTTTTATCGTTTCAATCAACTGGTCTGCTCGAATGACCTGTTCCTTGACCTCTTTCTTCGCATATCGGTCGTTGACAACAGTTTTCGGGTTGGCAAGCACGACTAAGCCCCTAAAAAAGTCCTTAAACAAGTAATTCTTCCATGCGGCAAGGATTTTGCCGTCATTTTCGCTCCTTCGTTCCTTGAGCACCTGCAAATGCCGCTGATTCTGCGTAATCGGCGAATAAATTCCCTCTTTATAGTACCGACCGCCGCAGCGAATTGTGCGGATAAAATCGCCCTTGCTGTTGATCTCGATATTGCCGAACAGATTTTTGCACTCCAACACAAAGTTAATCTTTGGAGTCAGTACCAGAAAGTCAATCTGTGCCGAGGCACCGGACACGCTTTCAATATACAAATCGTGCAGCACAACCATATCCATACCGCTGTTTTTCAGCTCAAACAGAATATTATCCTCACCAATAATACCGGCTTTCACCACGGCAATCTCTTTTGCGATTTTTTTCGCGTTTTCTCCGGCTGCCTTTTCCGCTAGCTCCTCCAGCTGCCGCAGATACTCCTTTGCGTTGCTGGATTCTTTCGCAATCACAACCTCCGGTTTTGAAAACAGTCCCATGTTTATCCCTCGTGTTTCTCTTTTTCCTGCGATTTTCGCTTGTATAATTTTAGTATACCATATAGGAGAAACAAGGAAAAGTTCCGTCCTCGAATTTATCCACAGGTTTGTGCATATCTTCGTGGATAGTTCCGCAGGCACGCAAAAGCCGCAGACGAAAGTCTGCGGCTTTTCTCTTTGGCGTTTACTTGGCTCTGCCAATCTCCGTTGCCTTTCTTAGCACAATCTGCGCTGTGTATGTTTATGATGCAGATTGCAGCGGCAATCACACTCGGGTGTTATTTTCCGTCGTTTGCAATCGCGGTGTCAATATTCTCCTGCAGCTGCTTCATGCTGTTTTCGTTCGTGATGCCGCCGAGTACCGGTTCACCGACGATTTTTCCGTTCCGGTCGATAACATAGGTGGTCGGGAATGACATGATGTTCAGTGCAAACTGGCCTGCCTCGCTGCCGGATGCAAAGGTAATGTTGCGGTAGGATGCCCCCTTGGTCTGCAGAATCTGTTTAGCGGTAGCAATGGCATCCGCATTGTCATCGAGCGTTTCCGTATTGATGCCGATAACCTCGCCGCCCTGAGCCTTGACAGTCTGATTCAGCTTGTCCAGATCACCAAGTTCAGCGACACACGGCTTGCATCCGCTGAACCAGAAATTCACGACGGTGAACGCATTGTCTGCGAACAGGCTGCTGTCCACGGCATTGCCGTCCAGATCCTTGCCCTCGAAGGACGGGAACGCATCACCGGCCGAGGAGGTGTTTGCCTCTGCTGTTTCCGGCGGAAGTTCCTGCAGCTGGTCCTCCAGCTTGCGGACCTTGGCGGCATCGTCGGTCAGCGTCTTGTAGTCCTCGTCCGAGAGCTGGTCCTTGACGTTTTTAATCGCAAGATCGAGTACATCAGCGTAGTTGGTGCTCTGGGTGCTCTGCGACAGATTGTCCTTGTCGAGCGAATTCAGAGCCGTTGTCCACAGCTCCTGGTGCTGGTCGAGGATGGCGTTTTCCTCCGCTATCAGCTCGGAGACGGTTTTTGCCGGTTTGCCGCAGGCGGATGCGCCGAGCAGCAGGCTCAGGGACAGGGCAAATGCGATCAGTCGATTCTTTTTCATTAGATAGTTTCTCCTTTGTCAGTCGTTTGGGTTTTATCGCCCAGACCGTAGCGGTAGCAGATGGCACTGGTCGGGCAGGCTTTGATGCACATACCGCAGCGGATACACTCGGCATGATTGGGGTTTTTTGTAATATCCACATCCATTTTGCAGGCTTTGGCGCATGCGCCGCAGGATACGCACTTATGCGTATTCACCTGCATCTGAAACAGTGAAACGCGGTTCAGCAGCGCATAAAACGCGCCGAGCGGGCACAGCCACTTGCAGAACGGACGGTAAAACAGCACGCTGCACACGATAACGGTCAGCAGAACGGCTGCTTTCCAGGTAAACAGTGCGCCGAGCGCGGCGCGGATGCCGGAGTTGACCGCCGCCAGCGGCAGCGCGCCCTCGAGCACGCCCTGCGGACACAGGTACTTGCAGAAGAACGGATCGCCCATGCCGAGTTCGTTTGTGACAAGTACGGGCAGCAGCACCACCATGATCAGCAGCACCGCATATTTCACATAGCGGAGCGGCTTCAGCCTTTTGGTGGACAGCTTAGGCGAGGGGATTTTGTGCAGCAGCTCCTGGAACCAGCCGAACGGGCACAGAAAGCCGCAGATAAACCGTCCGAGCAGCACGCCGAGCAGGATCAAGATACCGGTGATGTAATACGAAAACCGGAACTTCGACGAGCCGACGACTGCCTGAAATGCGCCGATCGGGCACGCGCCCGCCGCGCCGGGACAGGAATAGCAGTTCAGGCCGGGCACGCAGACCGCCTTGCCGCCGCCCTGATATAACTTGCCCTGCAAAAAATTCGGCAGGTGGATATTGGTCAGCAGAGTCGCTGCTGCCTGTATCCAGCCGCGAAAGCGGGCTAAAACCGGAATCCTTTTCTTATCCAATCCCAACACACTCCATACACAGGCGGATCGCCTTTGATAATACCGTATCGGCTTCGCCTCTCCACAGGCCGAACCCGATCATTGCAATGCCGACTGCCAGCAGGAAGAGCTGGGCGGCGGTTCTGTGCTTCAGCATTGTTATGCCCCTTTCGAAGTTGTTGACACCAGTATACCGCACGGGAGATAAAATCTGTGTTAAGGTGCTTAAAAAACAAAAATTTTTTGCAACAGATTTCGTTAACACAAATTTTATCCCTGTCTGGTATAATAAAGGTATGAAAATGCAAAGGAGGAAAGCTCATGCGGCTTTTGGTGATAGAGGACGAGCGTGATCTGTGCGAAGATATTGCGAAAAAACTGCGCCTGTCCGGTTATGAGGTGGACACCTGTGTTGACGGGGAGGCGGCGCTCGAGCTGCTGGCGGTGGAGCGCTACGATCTGGTGCTGCTCGACCTTAACCTGCCCAAGGTGGACGGTATGGCCGTTCTGCGAACCCTGCGGGAGCACGATCAGGAAACCGGCGTGCTCATCCTGTCGGCGCGAAGCGAAATTTCCGACAAGGTGGACGGACTGGATGCCGGTGCGAACGATTATCTGTCCAAGCCGTTCCATCTGGAGGAGCTGGAGGCGCGGGTACGCAGCCTGACACGCCGCCGGTTCGTCCAGCAGGATGTGTGCCTGCGGTGCGGCGAGCTGACATTTGACACACGCAGCCGCGCCGCTGCGGCGAACGGACAGGCCCTGTCGCTCACGCGCAAGGAGAGCGGCATTCTGGAATATCTGCTGCTCAATCGCGGGCGGCCGGTCAGTCAGGAGGAGCTCATCGAGCACGTTTGGGACAGCAGCGTGGACAGCTTCAGCAACTCCATCCGTGTGCATATCTCCATGCTGCGGAAAAAACTGCGTGCGGCACTGGGATACGACCCGATTCGCAACAAGATCGGTCAGGGCTACGAGATAGGAGCGGACGAATGAGCAAACGAATTTCTGTCCAGTGGCGCATCACGATATTGACTGCGCTGCTCATCGCGGCGGCGTGCGTGAGCCTGAATCTGCTGCTGTTTTACTCCGGCTCGGACAGCATGGATGCGCTGAACGGCTTTGTGGTGGAGTACAAAACGGGAAACCAGCAGGAAATGACCATTGAGATACCCCAAGAGAATATGCAGGCGTTCTTCAGCGGCTTTTCTCAGCAGGTGAGTGCAGAAAAGGTGCGTTTCGAGCGCATAGGCTGGTGCATCACCGCGCTGGTGACACTGCTGAGCGCCGTCATCGCGTATTTCGTCAGCGGACGGGCGCTCAAGCCGCTGGGCGATTTTGCGCGGCAGACCGGGCAGATCAATGAGGAAAGCCTGACCGACACCCGCCTGTCCGAGGACACGACCGCCGAGTTCCGGCAGCTGAGCCGGTCGGTCAACGCCATGCTCGACCGTCTGGCGCAGTCATTTGACACGCAGCGGCAGTTCACCGGCAATGCGGCGCACGAGCTTCGCACGCCGCTGGCGCTCATACAGACACGGCTCGAGCTTTTTGCGGCGGAGCATCCACAGATGGATGCCGAAACAGCCGCGCTGCTGCGCTTTGAGCAGGAACAGCTCGAGCGCCTGAGCGCCCTTGTACGCACGCTGCTGGAGATGAGCGACCTGCAATCCGTACCGCGCACGGACCGTATCGACCTTGCGCCGATGGCCGAGGAAGTGCTGGTCGATCTGACACCGCTGGCGCAGAAAAACGGCATCACACTCACGCAGACAGGCGACAATGTGCAGCTCACCGGCAGCGATGTGCTGCTGTATCGGGTGCTGTTCAACCTGACCGAGAACGCCATCAAGTACAACCGCACGGGCGGCACTGTGGAGCTGTCGGTCGAGCGGGAAGGCGGTCAGGCGGCAATCCGTGTGCGCGATACCGGTCCGGGCATTGCCGAGGAGTACCGAGACAGCATCTTTCAGCCGTTTTTCCGCGTGGATAAGTCGCGCAGCCGCGCAATGGGCGGCGTGGGACTGGGACTGGCGCTCGTGCAGGAGATTGTCCGGCTGCATGGCGGCACAGTGCGCGTTGAACAGAGCGCAGATACGGGAACAACAATTCTGGTAACACTGCCGGTTGGAAAAGCGGCTTGACGCTCAAATTGAGGGCATATATGCACGCTGCCTTAACAGTATACACGGTTTACACCCGCTCTGAAATCCAGTATAATTTAGACAGTACAACGGACAGGAGAGCACATTACAGTATTCGGAGGTGCGCGCCATGCCAAAATCGAAATGGAATCTGAACACGATCTACATATCCGAGCGGCTGCAGGAGAGCCTGCGGCCAATCTCGCGCTGTGCCATGACGACCGTGGTTGCACCCATGGGATACGGCAAAACGACGGCGGTGGAGTGGTATCTCGCGGAACGTGCCAGAGCCGAAGCGCCGTACATTGTGCGCATCAGTGTGTACTCGAGCAATCTTGCGATTTTCTGGAAAAGTGTGCAGGACGCCTTTGCGCGTGCAGGCTTTGCCTTTCTGCGGGAATACGACTGTCCGACCGACGGAGCGAGCGGCGGACTGCTGATCGACGATCTGTGTCATGCGCTGACCGGTGAGAAGTCCTGCTATATTTTTATTGACGATTTTCACCTGCTGACCGACAAGCGCGCACCCGGATTCCTGTGTGCGCTGGCCGGACGGCTGCCGCCCAATGTTCATTTGATTTTAGTCAGCCGTGACCTGTTTCTGCCGGCGGCAGAGCTTGTCCGGCTGGGCGGAAAGGTGTATCAGATCGGCACGGCGCAGCTTCGGCTTAACCATACCGAGCTGGCGGTCTATACCAAGCGGTGCGGAACCGCGCTTTCCGATGAGCAGATAGATACGCTGCTGTATTACAGCGAGGGCTGGTTTTCGGCGGTTTATCTGAATCTGCGGATGTTTTCCGAGCACGGTGTGCTGCCGGACCCGAATTCGGATATTTCATCCATCTTTACGGCTGCGATGATTGATCCGCTGCCCGAAAAACAGCGGGAATTCCTTGCGGTGATGGGACTTGCCGACGAATTTACGGTCGAAATGGCGCAGTTCGTCATGGCAGACGCGCACGCCGAGGACCTGCTTGCCGCGCTGACCGGGCAGAATGCGTTTGTCAAGCGTCTGCCGGACGGCGCGACCTACCGGTTTCATCACATGATGAAGGAATGCGCGCTGCACACCTTCCTGTCCATGCCGAAGGAGCGGCAGACCGTCTACCGCGGGCGGCTCGGCATCTGGTATGAGGATCATCGGCTGTATCTGCATGCCATGACCGAGTACCGGCAAAACGGCGATTACGATGCGATGCTGCGCACGCTGCAGAAGGATGCAGGCATTCTGCTTTCCTCGCTGCACCCGAAGGCAGTGCTGGCAGCACTGGACGAATGCCCGGCAGCGGTGCTCGCAAGCCATCCGCTGGCGATTCTGGTGCTGATGCGGAGTATGTTCAACTGGCGCAATATCCCGAAAATGCTGGAGCTGAAGGAGCTGCTGCTGACGGCGATTTCCGAAAATACAGCGCTTTCCGAACAGGAAAAAGGCGATTTGCGGGGAGAATGCGACCTGATCATGAGCTTCCTCTGCTACAACGATATCAGCGCCATGAGCCGCCTGCACCGGAGTGCCAGCGCGCAGATGTCGCGGAAGGCGATCAGCATCCAGTCCGGCGGCGGCTGGACCTTCGGCTCGCCGTCCGTGCTGATGATGTTTTACCGCGCACCGGGCGAGCTGCAGAGCGAGCTTGCCGAGATGGACGAGTGCATGCCGCACTATTATAAAATCACCGGCAATCACGGTCAGGGTGCCGAGACTATCATGCGTGCCGAGGCGGCGTTCCTGCAGGGACACTTGACGGATGCACATATCGAACTCGAAAGCGCGTGCGCCCGGATTCAGGACAACGGGCAGGCCAATATGGCGCTGTGCTGTGATTTTCTGGCGTGGCGGCTGTCGCTGTTTGCGGAGATGAAGTATCACTGCACGCTTGCCGAGCGGCACGCGGAGCTGCTGCGGCAGCACAATGCTTCCTGGCTGAACCTATGGAACGCGATTGCGGCGTATTATTACGCTTTGCTTGGAAAAAACGACAAGATTCCGGAGGTTTTCCGCGCGCACAGGCTTTCAACCGTGCATACACTTGCACCGGGCAAGCCGATGATCGAGATGATCGAAAATCAGGTCGGTCTGGCACAGGGGGACTACGCCCGTGTCGTTGGCCGGAGCGAAAGACTGCTTGCTGTGTGCGAAGGCATGCACTACGCACTGGTCGCGATGCATATCCGAATCCAGACGGCAGCGGCGTATGAAATGCTGGGTAAGCATGCGGAGGCACAGGCGCAGCTCGATCAGGCACTGACCGACGCGGAACCGGACGGCTTTGTTATTCCGTTTGCGGAGAATTATCGCTATCTCAAGCCATTGCTGGCAGAGCGGCTGCAAACCGGAACGGTTGCGCAGATCATCGAACTGGGAGAAGCCGCAGAGCGGCGAAAGGCCGGATTTGACCGTCCGGAAGCCCTGTCTGCGCTGACCGAGCGGGAATATGAGCTTGTCCGGCTGATGGCACAGCGGCTGAACAATCGCGAGATCGCGGAAAAGCTGTATCTGTCCGAGGGCAGTATCCGGCAGTATGTGAATCAAATTTACACCAAACTGCAGATAGCAGGAGAGCCGCGCGCAAAGCGCAAGTTGCTGCTCGACCTGCTTGCGGATAAAAACTAACAACTTGTGAATGGTTTTTTGGAAAGGTTCACCGTATCCTATAGGTACGGTGAACCTTTTATTTTGTGTAAGCGAGAGGAGGCACGCATTTGGACCGGAAATACATTCAGTCGGTCAAGCCGCTGACCGACCACGTTCTGCAGGTCGATTTTATCTCCGGCAGCCGCCTGCTGCTGGATATGAAGCCCTATCTGGATAAATTCCGATTCCGGTCACTTTCCGACCCGCAGGTGTGGAACAGCGCGGTGACAAACGGTATTTTTGTCCGCTTCGGTGATGTGGAGATGAGTCATAACGAGCTGTTTTCCATGGCCGAGCAGGAACACTGACACAGAAAAGGAGGAAAATGGTATGAGTAAAAAGCAGATGATACGACGGCGAGGTTTGTGCGGCCTGCTGGCGGTGGCGATGTGTATAGGGGTGCTGCCCCCAACAGCCGGGGCAGCCGTGACGGCAAAAAACGACTGGGAGATCTTTGATGCCTCGGACACCTACAATCTGCCGGGCACACAGGAGCAGATTTTGCAGGAGATGATCCAGAGCCCCAAATTTGCGGAGCAGTGGGCGGCAATCGCGAACAATGTCCTGCCCAAAACATACTATAATGACACCAATGAACACGGCTATCATGAGCCGTATACCGCTCTGACTGCGGCAGATTATGCGAAGGTACAGTATACAGCCAAGGGTCTGCGGGATGCTGTCAGCAGCGTTGTTGACCAGAGCGCGGTTCTGAACGGCTCGGGTGTTTTGAACAGCCTTCCGGAAGAAGAAACCCCGGTTTATTATGTCTCTACCAGAGCGGAGAGGGAACGCGATGACCATCACTCTTATGTAAGTACCGGCTACGGCTACTATGTACAGGCGTTCTACGACTTTGAAATTCAGGGTATTGCGAACCGGTTTGAAACGCCTTCCATCGAGACGGATGACACAACGGCGTCGCTCGAGCAGAAGGGCTATCAGTTTAATCTGGGCGGCAGCTCGGACAGCTACAAGGTGACGGCGGAAAACCGCAATGACTTTGAAAACACGGTCGAAAAAAGCTATACCTATGAAAAGAGCACCACGACCTCGACCACGGTCTCCAATACCTATTCACAGAACTGGACCGAGGAGACCACGGTAGGCGTTGAATTCAGCGTTCCCGTTCTGACCGCGCTTTCGCCCACTGCCAAGGTAGAGCAGAGCTTTTCCTACTCCTACGGCATGGAAAAGACCTACGAGAGCAGCAAGGAAGAGTCCTACGCACAGTCTATTACGGATACCATCTCCGTACCGCTGCCGGCACATACGGGCATTGACATCAATGTCGATGTGACCGACCTGCAAACGACCATTCCTTATACCGGTGCAGTGCGCATCAAGTATAAGACCATGCTGATTTATGTCACCGGCTGCTATCTGGATGGCAAAAGCCAGGGACATAAATGGTACAGCTACAAGGGCGACGGCCGCAAGAGCGGCGTGTATACCTTCGGCCGGAACGGCCTCAGCGCGATCGAGGATCTGGATGCCCGCATCCAGAACCGGGATGTCTCCGGCTATGACCCCGACGGTCTGGATATGAACACCCTGTATCAGGGCGCATTCAAGACGGCAGCCGATCAGCTGTGCTCCGGTCAGCCGGTTGCACCGTACTTCGGTTCGTTCCACTACACCTCCAAGAACACCGTCATCACCCCGCAAAAGGTGTACCCAATCTATGCACTCGATCGTCTGGTGCCTGATACCGAACAGGTTTCTTTGTACGAGCAGCAAAGCCTGCGTCTGGACAGCATCAAGGTCGAGGCGAAAAACGAACACGACGTGGACTGGTACGGCTTCAATCCCCGCCTGAGCGGCGAATGGACGGTTGTGGACGAAGGCCTGAACGACGCTTCGGAGTACGCCGAGGTCACGACAAACCGCAACGGCTACCCTGTTCTCAAGGCGCTCAAGCCGAATGACGGAGCGCAGCTGTTCCTGCGCTATCAGCCGAAGGATACGATCGAAACAACGGATGATTTCAACAGCGAGCGGATTGAACTGACCATCCTGCCGGTTGTGCTTTCCTCGGTTACGGTAGAGGGCAGCTTTGAGCCGTTCTACTTCAACGACGGCAGCAACACCGCCGATGTTTCCGCACTGACTGTGACCGCTCTGGACGAGGACGGCAACGATTTTGATGTAACCGGCAAGGTCAAGTGGTATGCAGAAGCAAACGATGACATTACGGTTGACGAAACCACGGGCAGCATCGAGTTTACCGCACCGGGAACCTATCAGATTTATGCCGTAGTGAACGGCATGGAATCCAACCGTGTACCGTTGCAGGTTCTGCCCGAACGACAGCTCGATACGCTGACCGTGAACGGCACGATTCCCAATCTCATCATCTATAATGATGATACGGCGAACACCTTTGACCTGAGCACGCTCGATGTGGAGGCCAAGGATCAGTACGGCGAGGACATGACGCTTAACGATGGCCTGTTTGAGTGGCGGCTTGCCACGGACAAGGGCTATGCCGAAATCAGCGGCAGCGTAATCACCGGTCTTGTAGTCGGCACGGATACGGTCACCCTGTATTATCCGGTCGGACAGGACGAACAGAGCGAAACGTTCTATCGGACGCCCGTACAGGTGACGGCAAAGCCGTATCTGAATGAGCTGTATTATAATGACGGCGCTCCCGCCGCAGTAGAGGGCGCAGAGTATGATCTGTCCCGCATTCCGCTGCTGGCGCGCGATCAGCACGGCAATCCCTGTGGAATTCCGTCGGACATCGAGTGGACGCTGGCAGACACCAATCAGACCAATGCCACGATTGAAAACGGAAAACTGCTCGTTGCGGTTGGCAGTGTCCCGGATGCCTCCTATGCGGATGTGATTCTGGAAGCCTCCTCTGCCTCTGCCGGCAAGACTGCAAAGAATGTCGTTGTTAAGGTCGAGCAGCAGCCGACCCTCAAGACAATCCGCGCCGACATGAAGGACGGTTTTGTCCTGCGGCTGGATGAAAATGCGGTTCTTGCAGATCAGTTTACCGCTGCCGGCTACGATCAGTATGGCAGAGAAATGACCGGCGGCAGCTTTGAATGGGTTACCTCCAAGCCGGATGTGGTTTCGCTCGAAAACGGAACACTCAAGGCACTGAAAGAAGATTCTACCGAGATCTATGCCCGTTCCGGCGACATCGAGAGTAACCACATTACGCTGACGGTCAATGCCCCGAGACGGCTGACTGCGATCACCGCAGACGGAATTCCGTCGTCCGTTCGGAAAAACACTACGCTGGATCTGTCTGCAGCTAAGGTAACGACGCTCGATCAGTTCGGCAAGGCCTTTACTCCGGAAGAGCTGGCGGCCTATCCGGCTTCTGTACGATGGACGCTGGAAAAGAATGATACGCACGCCGTTATCAGCGGAAATACACTCAGCTTTGGTGATCAGGATGGCACGATGACCCTGATCTGTGCTGCGGTCAACGCAGACACCAATGTGATCGTGGAAAAGAAGATTATCATTCGCATCACAGACTCTACCTCCGGCGGCGGCTCGTCCGGCGGCGGCTCGTCCGGCGGCGGTGGAGGAGGAGGAGGCTTCTCCGCACCCAGCTATTCGGTATCTGTAGATGATGTAAAGCACGGCACCGTCACCGTCTCTTCCAAATCCGCCTCCAAGGGCGACGCTGTGACCATCACGGCAACCCCCGACAAGGGCTACGTCCTCGAAAGCCTGACCGTGCTGGACAAGGACGGCAAGGCGCTCGCGCTGACCGACAAGGGCAGCGGCAAGTACACCTTCGTCATGCCTGCGGGCAAGATCACGGTGAAGGCAGTCTTTATGGACGACAACACCATGCTCAACTTCTTTACCGACGTTCACGCGGAGGATTACTACTATGACGCAGTCCTCTGGGCGGCGCAGAAGGGCATTACCGGCGGTATGAGCGACACGCTGTTCGCTCCGAACGCTGCCTGCACCAGAGCGCAGATCGTAACCTTCCTGTGGCGCGCGGCGGGTTCGCCTGAACCGAAGGCGCTGAGCAGCTTCGCGGATGTTCCGGCAGATGCATACTACGCCAAGGCGGTTGCGTGGGCGGTTGAGAATGGCATTACCGAGGGCACGAGCGATACAACGTTTGCACCCGGCATCATCTGCACGAGAGCACAAGGCGCAGCGCTCCTGTACCGTGCGGCAGGCAGTCCGGCGGTCAGCGGCAGTGCGGCCTTCACCGATGTACCTGCCGATGCATACTACGCCGATGCGGCAGCATGGGCAGAGCAGAAGGGCATCACCGACGGCATCGGAAACGGTCTGTTCGGTCCGCATAACAACTGCACGAGAGCACAGATCGTCACGTTCCTGTACAGAATGTACGGCAGCAAATAAGCAAATCAACCGATGGAAAGCGGCGGCAGGGGAATACCCCCTGCCGCCGTCTGTTTACCGATCCTTTGCGCCATCTCACGCTTTGGAGCGAGCTGCATTCCCGGAAAAACCGCTGCAATAAGAGCGGGGAAATTGGGAAAAATGTCATATTTTCGGTAAAACTGCGGAAACGTGTCATAATTTCTTCTTTTTTTGTAAAACCCTGTTGACAAAACACGATAGATGCGCTATAGTGTGGATAAAAGAAGATGATGCAGTCGCTTTGACCGCATCTCAAACGATAATAGCAAACCCACCGAAAGGTGGCGACGCAAAGCTATAGGGCCTTACCCCTCATCGAGAGGGCTGGCAGCCAGTTACCGAAAGGAGATCGCCGGATATGAAGCGGCTTTTTCGTGTTGTATGCGCAGTTTTTGCAGCAACTGCCCTCTCGATGGGCGTTACCGCAGCAGCAGCAGCAAATGATGTTGTGGATATGAGCAATTCCACCCACGGTTATGTTACCGTAAACTACTCCTCGAGTGCAAGGCTCAAGGTTGGTATTCAGTACAACGGCGGCAAGACCGTATTCTATGATTGCCCGAGCGGCAAGGATACTTCCTTCTCTCTCGATAAGGGCAACGGCAAGTACACCGTAACGCTGTACCGCAACGTTTCCGGTACGTCCTATCAGCAGGTCGAGTCCAAGTCCATGAACGTAACCGTTAAGGACAGCTACGCTCCGTATCTGGTCTCCACTTCCGAGGTTCAGTTCTCCAAGGGCGACACGGTATTCGCTAAGGCTGCTGAGCTCTGCAAGAACGCCAAGACCGATGAGGCTAAGGTTATCGCCATCTACAACTACATGGCAAGCCGTTATACTTATGATAACAAGCTGGCGAATGAGATCACCAGCGGCAAAATTATCAAGTACATCCCGGATACCGCCGCTACCCTGAAGGGTACCACCGGTATCTGCTACGATTTTTCCTCGCTGTTTGCAGCAATGTGCCGCAGCCAGGGCATCCCGTGCGCATTGACCAAGGGCTACGCCGGCTCCAGCTACCACGCTTGGAACAAGGTAAACCTGAACGGCAAGTGGTATCAGATCGACCTGACCTACGCGGTTACCCGCAGCGTAAAGAACGCAAAAACCCTGCATGACTGTGTATCTCCGCTGACCTACACCAACACCAGCGATGCACTTGCAGTAGCTGCGGCTTAACACGTTTCCGTTTTACTTTGTATGCAAATCGCCGCTGATTGGATATGTTTATGTCCGATCAGCGGCGATTTATTGCATAAAAAACGATTCCGGATTGGAATCCCTCTTTGCTTTTTATAGGTATTTGCTTGTTATTTGCGGGCATTTATGGTATACTGAAGAAAAGGATCCGGAGGATTTCTGTTCGGCGCGGGCAAAGGGCCGTGTATGCAGTCCGGCGTATCTGCCAACAGAAAAGATCGTAAAATTCTGTGCATGACTTCTAGAAGGGGTACAGGTACAGACAAAGGCACAGCCGGTGAAAGCCGGTGTCGCAAAGCTAAACGGGCCTAAACGGAAGACCTTCTTCCGCATGGCAGCCGGCTGCCATAGGTATTTCGTTACCCTCTTTGCAGAGCTATGCGCGCTGCAAAGGGGGTATTTTATTTGGAGACTGAACAACCATTCTGCGTTGCCAACAGTCATTTCAAAAAGAACCAACCATCTGTGCTACTCGATAAGGAGTAAGTTGTACAGACAAGGGCACCACCGGTGAAAGCCGGTGTCGCAAAGCCAAGGGCCTAAACGGAAGGTATTCCGCATGGCAGCCGGTTTCCTAATGCAGCTTCTTCATAGTAGTCTATTGCTACTGAAGGAGGGATTTTCATGATGAAAACAGGAAAAAATAATCGATTCTTAGCCAGCATTCTGGCGGCATCCATGATACTGACGATGTCTCCGTTCGCATTTGCAGCGGATGAAACGGAGCAGAAAGAAATGACAACGCAGGAGCAGGTTCAGTCTGCTGCTCAAAATGAAACAAACGCAAATCCCACGGTGTCTCAGATGGACAGTCAGTCTCCTAAGGACACAAACTCCGAAGCGCCTAAGACGGAAGATCAGTCGCCTAAGGACACAAATTCCGCAGCACCTAAGACGGAAGGTCAGCCTTCTGAGGACGTAAAACCTGCAGGTGAGAACACCACTGCAGGAGGCAGCACATCCGCATCGAAGACTCCGGCAGAATCGGAGACTCCGACAGAATCGGAAACTCCGACAAAACCGGAAACACCGAAAAGCGCTGCAAAGATCGGCGAGAACGCGTATCCTACTGTTGCTGCCGCGATTGCCGCAGCAGACGGCAGTGAATCCATCGTTCTGCTCCGTGATGTTACGGAAAATATCACCATCAATAAGTCTCTGACGCTCGACCTCGGCGGGTTTACGCTGTCGGGTGATGGCACGACAACGGTTGTCTCCATTTCGGGCAAAGATATAGACGTAACCGTCAAGGACGGCACTGTCACCGGCGGCAAATCTACGAATGGCGGTGGTCTGGATATCCAGAGTGGTGAAATTCTTCTGGAAAAATGTAATATTACGAAAAACAACGCTGTGAATGGCGGCGCTATCAACATCAGCGGTTCTGCGAATGTTCAAATCAAAGGCTCTGAAATCCACGATAATACCGCTAGCAACAGCGGCGGTGCAATCTATATGGCATCCGGTTGGGCAATTGACGGGTATTATAATTGCGCCTGTGAAATCGTAGATACAAAGCTGAACAACAACTCCGCGAATGTTGGTGGAGCACTCGGTATGGGTGCGTCGATGTACCAGTATAAGGATATGCATATAACTGCATCTTTTACCATGAGCGGAAAATCCGAGATTTCTTCGAATACTGCGAAAACTCTCACCACAACAAATGGCGGTGGCGGCGTATATCTGATTGGTAATGGCTCCCGGTTCATCATGAACGACGGTTTTATCACTGATAATGTCGCTGAAAATTCCTGTGGCGGTGCAATTTTCAGCAAAAACTGGCGCGGTATTACGCTGAACGGCGGCAGCATTACCGGCAATAGCGCAAAGATACACGGTGGTGCAATCTATATCGAAAATGTCAATCTTACAAATAATCCGCTTGAGGAAGAAGTCCTGAATGTTGCAGCAGGTGTCGCAATTACCGATAACCACTGCGGCGGTAATGGCGGCGGTATTGCAGCTCTGAAGGATGTTACCGTCAAGATTGCAAAGAACAGCGCCCTGTACAATAATACCGCGGAGACCATCGGCGATGATGTTTATTCTGGCAGTGGCAATCAACTGAATCTTCCAGCTGCAACAGAAATGAGCGGCGGCCTGATTCTGTCCTCTGACAGCTTTCCGATTACCGATTGGTATTATGACGGTTTTAAGGATGCAAATACCAGACATCGCTGGGGCGAAAAATACAGTGAACTGGATATCGATGCAACGGTGGCTAACGGAGCACTGACTTATAAAACCGGAATATATTATGAAATCTTTAAACCGGTAGAGAATTTTAAAGGTACGATTGCGCTGAAAGCTGCACATGCTCAACTGTTTACTCTTACCTATAACGTAACAGGTGATCTTCCGGAAGGTTATACCGCACCTACTGCGCAGAGTATGCTGGTTGGCAGCAGCTATACCGTTGCAGACGTTCCGGCCAGTGTGTCCGGCACGAAGGACGGCGTGAACGGTACATTCTCCTTCAACGGCTGGAAAAAGGATGACGGTACGGTTCTGACCGGCGAGCAGAAGCTGACCGCAGACCTTACGCTGCATGGCGTATGGACCTTTACGAAAAAATCCTCCGGCGGCGGTGGCGGCGGCAGCCACAAGCCCACCGTTACCATTCCGGATGATGTACCGACCGGTCTGAACGGCGATGACCACTATGCTTACATTGTAGGCTATCCGGACAGCACCGTTCGTCCGCAGAACGGCATTACCCGTGCTGAGGTAGCAACCATCTTCTTCCGTCTGCTGACCGACGAGACCCGCAATGCAAACTCTACGAAGTCCAACAGCTACTCCGATGTAGCAGCCGGCGCATGGTACAACCACGCTGTTTCTACGCTGAGCGCTATGGGCATCGTAAAGGGCGACAGCCAGGGCAAGTTCAATCCGAATGCGCCGATCACCCGTGCGGAGTTCGCTGCGATCGCAGCTCGTTTTGACGACAAGGCCAACACGACCGCTGTTGACTTCAGCGACATTGCATCCCACTGGGCAAAGGACGAAATCAGCGCCGCTGCCAACAACGGCTGGATCAACGGTTATACCGACGGCACCTTCCGTCCGAATAACAAGATCACCCGCGCCGAGGCGATGACGCTCGTAAACCGCGTCCTCAAGCGCCTTCCGGAGATCGCAGAGGACCTGCACAACGACATGATCAAGTGGAGCGACAACTCCGATACTTCCGCATGGTACTACCTGGCCGTACAGGAGGCTACGAACAGCCACTATTACGACCTCAAGGAAAACAAGCACGAGAAGTGGAGCAAGCTGCGCGAAACTCGTGACTGGACCGAACTGGAAAAGTAAATACTTTCCTGCAAGGGCGAACGAATCCCCCGGCCATTGGCCGGGGGATTTTATTGCACTGATAGTTTTTTCTAAAGGAGACAAATTTCAATAAATTTTTCTTGTTAAAATTATAACATATTGCCCTTGTGGTTTTTATATCATAGGTTCATAATAGAGATTGCCGAAAAGGGAAAAGAGAAATGAAAAAAGTAGGCTTTTCGGTAATTTTTTATGCGAAAACCATGCTTTCGCAGCCGGTATAGAGGAGGAGATAATATGATCAGCTTTATCGTATGCTTATTATTATTGATCACCGGCTATCTTACTTATGGTAAAATTGTAGACAAAACCTTTGGCCCGGATGACCGTGAAACGCCGGCAGTTCGCATTAACGATGGCGTTGACTACGTTGTCATGCCGCAGTGGAAGCTGTTTCTGGTACAGCTGCTGAACATCGCCGGCCTTGGCCCGATCTTCGGTGCCTTGCAGGGCGCCCTCTGGGGCCCGGTCGTATTCCTGTGGATCACCTTCGGCACCATTTTTGCCGGCGGCGTACACGATTACTTCTCCGGCATGATCAGTGAGCGAAATGACGGTGCCTCCATCGCAGAGGTTACCGGCAAGTACCTCGGTCACACCATGCAGAATATCATGCGTGTGTTCTCGGTCGTACTGCTGATCATGGTTGGCACGGTATTTGCAGTCGGTCCGGCCGGTCTGATCGTTACGCTGTGCAAGAACAACGGTGTGTCCGGTGTGCTTTCGACCACGCTGTTCTGGCTGATCGTCATCCTGGTTTACTACTTTATTGCAACCTTTATTTCGATTGATAAGATCATCGGCAAGGTATACCCGCTGTTCGGCATGTGCCTGATCATCATGGCGGTCGGTGTTATCATCGGTATCTTCACCAATCCGAATTACACCATTCCGGAGATTTGGTCTCACCTGTACAATATGCATCCGTCCGGCACGCCGATTTGGAGCTTCATGTTCATCACGGTTGCATGCGGTGCAATTTCCGGCTTCCATTCCACGCAGTCGCCGCTGATGGCTCGCTGCATGAAGAACGAGAAGCAGGGTCACTTTGTATTCTACGGCGCAATGGTAGCCGAAGGCATTATCGCACTGATCTGGGCGGCAGCCGGCTGTGCTCTGTATGAGGTCACCGGCGGTCTCAACACCGGTCTGGCAGAAGCGCTGGCAGGCGGTCAGTCCGCAGCGATCTACGATGTATGCTCCAAGACTATGGGCGGCGTTGGTATTGCTCTGGCCATGATCGGCGTTGTTGTCTGCCCGATCACTTCCGGTGATACCGCATTCCGTTCCGCTCGTCTGACGCTGTCCGACTGGTTCCACATGGATCAGGGTTCGTACGCAAACCGCCTGAAGCTGTGTATCCCGGTACTGGGTATCGGCGCTATCCTCGGCATCGGCAATGCGACCGGTCTGATCGACTACACGGTTATCTGGCGTTACTTCAGCTGGACCAACCAGACGCTCGCTATGATCGTTCTGTGGGCAGCAGCTATGTACCTGTTCACCGAAAAGAAGAACTTCTGGATGGCAGCTGTTCCGGCTACGTTCATGAGTGCAGTTTCCTGCACCTATTTCATCCTCGCGCCGGAGTGCCTCGGCAGCCTGCTGAACAGCAAGACAGCGGACGGCACGGTAATTTACAATACCGCAGTGGCGTATCCGATCGGTATTGTATTCGCGGCACTGCTGCTCGCACTGTTCATTCGTGCGACCAAGAAGCGCAGCGCAAAGAAATCTGCTTGAATATAATAGCATTGCTGCAGCCGACCGTTCCTTTGTGCGGTCGGCTGTGGCCATCCATAACGATAATTGCGGGGTGACGGAAAATGTTGAAACCTTATCCGCTCAGCGCGGGGCGCATTGATGACGCGGCGCTTGCCGAGGATAGAAAAAACTGTCGGAAAATCGGTCCGTGCGGCATCGGCAGGCATGCCCTCTATTTGAACAGCTTTTTTATTGACCGGCGGTATTATGTTCCGTTTCCTATGGTAACGCGTGTGTACAAGCGCGTTGCGATGAGCAAGGGCGGCTTTTCCGGCAAGGGCATTTTCGCCACGCTGTCCTATCTGGTCGTGGAGTTCGACGGCGGACAGAAGGTGTGCAATTTCAAGTATGAGCAGCAGGTCGATGAGTTTCTGAGCGTTATCCGAGCTGAGCACCCGTCTATTCCGTGTGTCAGCGCGGCGGCAGAGCAGCGCATTGCCGAGGAGAAGGCCCGCCGGGAGGAAGAAGAGCGCAATCGTCCGCCGATGAGCGCACAGGCGGAGAAAACCGTGCAGGCACTCGATAACGCAATCGACTATCTGGAGCGCCGTCCTGAGCTGACCGAACGATTGAGCGCAGCCGCAAAACGCCGCCGGAACTTCCAGTGTACGAACGGCAGCTACCGCTGGGCCGCTATGGCGATCACACTGCTTGGATTTGCGGCGCTGGCTTACGGTATCGTTTCCTTCGTGCGTCACGGCTCGTTCTCGATTTATTTTACGCTGTTCGGTCTTGCCGCGATTTTCACGTTTGCAGGATTCAGCGTTCTGCCGACAGCACGCAACAACCGTACCTCCATCATGCAGAATGATGCGCAGGCACAGGAGAAAATGCAGGCTTACCTTGCGGATTATATGAATTTCCCGCTGCCGGCCCGCTATGCACATCCGGTTGTGCTGCGCCGCATGCAGCGTGCCGTCATGGATGGCCGCGCAGTAACTGCCGCGCAGGCGCTCGACGTTGTGAAGGCTGACCTGAAGGCGCTGAACGCGGATGTCACAGTCTCGCAGGAGGAATACGATGAGGTTGTCGCCATCAAGTCCATGTTCCTCAATGCGGAGTATCAGTAACAATCAGATGATACAACTATCCCTCCCGATTACTGTCCGGGAGGGATAGTTTGATTTGGGCGGTTCTGCTTTCCTTATAAGAGCTTATTCTGCAAACAAAAAGCGAAAAGGACATTCCCGAGGGGTGGGAATGTCCTGCGAAAAAGAGTATCGATATGATCTGATTTAAGAGCACAGTCCGCATTTTGCACATGCAGACGGTGTGGCAGCGCAGCCGCCGAGGGCAGTCTCGCGCAGCTCGATGGGGATGCGGCGGCCGACCGCATACATGGTATCGAGCATTTCATCGAACGGGATAAACTGGTGAATGCCCGCGAGCGAGAGCTCAGCGGCAACGAGCGCGTTGGCTACACCTGCCGCGTTGCGGTTCTGGCACGGATACTCGACCAGTCCGCCGACCGGGTCGCAGACCAGACCGAGCATGTTCATCAGCACGGTGGAGGCCGCGTCAAGACACTGCTCAGGCTTGCCGCCCATCAGCTCGACAGCCGCGCTGGCCGCCATTGCGGATGCGATGCCGACCTCAGCCTGACAGCCGCCGACCGCGCCTGCAACGGTTGCGTTGCGCATGGCAAGGTAGCCGATCGCACCGGCGTTGAACAGGGCGTCGATCAGCCGTTCATCCGAGATGTTGTAGCGATCCTGCAGGGCAAACAGCATGCCCGGCAGAACACCGGCGCTGCCTGCGGTCGGCGCGGCCACGATAAGGCCCATCGAGGCGTTGACCTCGAGCACGGCCATCGCGTACTGCGCCGCCTTGTGCAGTACATCCCCGCAGATGGAGCGGCCTTTGGCCGCATGCTGCGCCAGCTTTTTGGCTTCGCCGCCAATCAGACCGCCCATGGACTTGACCGGCGTTTTGAGCGGTGTCAGCGCGGATGAGCGCATGATTTCGAGCGCCCTCTTCATACGGTGCGTGACCTCATCACGCGTGGTTTCGCCCAGCTGGCACTCGCGGCGGCGCATGATCTCGGAGATGGGGAGCTGCTGCTGCGTGCAGAGTGCAAGCAGCTCGGATGCGTTTTTGAAATCCATAATCTGCTCTCCTCCTTATGGTTCGATGATCATGACGTCGTGGACGTTGGGATTGTTTTTGAGCGGTTCCTCAATGCCCTCGGGGAAATGACCGTCCGACTCGACGATGGTGTAGGCGGTGTTGCCCTTGGACTCGCGGAACAGGCGCATGAACGCAATGTTTACACCCTTGTCGCTGAGCACCTTGGTGATGTGCGCCACAACGCCCGGCTTGTCCTGCTGAACGACAATGACTGTGCTGTATTCACCGGTAAAGTCAACCTCAACGCCGTTAATGCGCGCGATGCGGCACTTGCCGCCGCCGAGCGACTCACCGCGGATGGTCATCACCTGACCGGCGGCATTCTCCATGCGGATGTCCACGGTGTTCGGATGAACATCGGTCTCGGTCTCACACGGCGTGAATGAGTAGGACAGACCGCGCTCGGTCGCAATCGAAAACGAATTGCGGATGCGGGTGTCATCGGTCGAAAAGCCCATGATGCCGCCGAGCAGGGCGCGGTCGGTGCCGTGGCCGTGGTAGGTCTTGGCGAACGAGCCGTACAGGGTGAAATCCACCTTTTTGAGCGGCGGCGCGATCATCTTGTGCGCCAGATACGCGATAACGGCCGCACCGGCGGTATGGGAGCTGGAGGGGCCGATCATATTCGGTCCCAGCACATCAAAAACACTGATAAAGGACATAGGGGATTCTCCTTACTGAGCGGAGGATTTGCAGATAAACCTGCGGTAGATGGTCTCCACGATCACGCCGATCGCGTTGTCGCCGGAAACATTGCAGGCGGTGCCGAACGAGTCCTGCGTGATGTACAGTGCAACCATGATGGCGCAGATCGGGCCGCTCGGGTCGCCGGCCTCGGTGCCGAAGATCATGTACAGGAAGGGCAGGGCGGTCATAATGGAGCCGCCCGGCGCACCGGGAGAAGCGACCATGGCAATGCCGAGGGTCATGATGAACGGGATAACGGTGCCGATGGAGATCGGCAGCTGGTTCATCAGGCAGACTGCGGTAGCGCAGGCGGTAATGGTGATCATCGAGCCTGCCATGTGGATGTTCGCGCACAGCGGAACGGTGAAGTTGCGGATTTCCGAGGAAACGCCGTCTGCCTCAGCGCACTGCAGGTTTACCGGAATGGTAGCCGCAGAGGACTGGGTGCCCAGTGCGGTTGCGTAGCCCGGGATCTGGTTGCGGATGAGCGTAAGCGGGTTCTTGTGGCTGACCAGACCTGCAATTACGAACTGTATGCAGATGCAGATCAGGTGCATGATGATAACAACGATGAATACCTTCCACAGAATACCGAGGATGGCAAAGGTCTTGCCGGACTTGGTCATATCGGTGAACGTGCCGCAGATGTAAAGCGGCAGCAGCGGAATGATGACCTTGTGCAGTACGCAGTCAATGATGCCGGAGAAGTCGGAAACGCCGTTGTACAGCGTGTCGCCAATGGTCTTGCCGCGCAGGCTGGACATGCACAGACCGAGCACAAACGCCATAACAACAGCGGACAGCGTGTTCATCAGCGCCGGAATTTCCAGGCTGAAGTACGGCTCCAGCGAGTTGCCTGCGGTTGCGGCGATCTTGTCGAGCGCGTCCGCACTCATGAAGTGCGGGAACAGGGTGTCGGCTACAAAGAACGAAGCCGAGCCTGCGATCAGGGTCGAGCAGTAGGCGATGGCAACCGTGATGAGCAGCAGCTTGCCCGCGCCGCTCTTGAGGTTAGCAATGCCCATGGTAACATACGCGAGGATCATCAGCGGGATGATAAACGACAGGAACTGGCTGAAGAACGACGAGAGCGTTACCACAAAGCGGCAGAAGCCTTCCGGCAGGAACTGGCCGAACAGGATGCCGACAATAATGGCGATGATGAGCTTGGGCAGTAATCCGAGTTTGAATTTTTTCTTTTCTTCCATTTCTTTTTTCCTCCTTTTTGGCGGGCAGCACCAAACAATTTGAACTGCGGCACTTTACGGAAAGTGCACTTGTTCGGTTATGCGGTGTTACCCTTTGCGGCGCAGGCCGTTTGTTTGCCCCTCTTTGGTCTGCTGCCGTGAAAGTCTGCCGAGATTTTCTGCCTCCGGGCACAAAAAGAACCGCTTATTTTAGACGAAATGCTGTAAAATAGGACGCGGTTTTTGTGTAAAAAGGATAATTAAAAAATCTGTGGTAAACCTCCAATTTCTTTCTTGACCTCTTTGCAGATTTAGTATATTCTGTTTAATGGGTTAAGTCAAATTCATATATTTTATCATTTCGATTCAAAATATTGATAATATAGGGGAGAGAGGGAAATTCATGGAGCTTCGGCAGCTTGCAACCTTTATTCGGGTAGCACAGTTTAAGAGTTTTTCACGCGCAGCAGAGAGCCTCGGCTACTCACAGTCGGCGGTAACGGTGCAGATACGCCAGCTGGAGGAGGAACTGGACACACGTCTGTTCGACCGCATGGGCAAGCGTATCGCGCTGACCGACACGGGCGAGCGTTTTCTCAGCCATGCGTGCGACGTGATGAATCAGGTCAATCAGGCGCGCATGTCAGTCACATCAACGGCAGAGCTGCACGGTTCGCTGCATATCGGCACGATTGAGTCGCTTGCATGTCTCAAACTGCCGACAGTGCTGCATCTGTACCGCAAATTCAACCCGAAAGTGTCTATCCGCATTACGGTCGGTGAGCCGGAAGATTTGATCGAGCACATGGAACGCGGCGAGCTGGACATGATCTATGTGCTCGATGAGCCGCTGTACAGCAACAACTGGAACAAGCTGATGGAGCAGCGCGAGGAAATCGTATTTGTGGCGTCTGCATCGCTGCGCGAGGAGCTGGGCGGAAAAGAGCTGACGATTGAGGAACTGCTCACGCAGCCTTTTTTCCTTACCGAGCAGGATAATTATCGCCGTGTACTCAACCGCCGTCTTGCCGCGCGGCGGACCATCCTTACGCCGTCGCTCGAGTGCGGTGATACCTCGCTGCTCATTCGCATGCTTGAGATTGACCGCGGTGTATCCTTTCTGCCGTGGTACGCAGTCGAGAACAGCGTAAAAGAGGGAAGGCTGATCCGTTTGTCGGTCGAGGACTGCTATATTTCGCTCTACCGCCAGATTTTCAGCCACAAGGAGAAATGGCGCACACGCGAAATGGATGAATTTGTCCGCGTGGCAAAGCTGGCGGACGAGGAAGAATAAGGGCATATAACAACATCCCACTTGCTGAAGCACAGCAATGATATGTACCCCCAATACTGGGTGTCCAGTATTGGGGGTACATATCAAAATCCGGTCAGCCTTTTTATCTCAGTAGACGATGCAGGAATGTGATTGTCCTGGTGCACGAATGATTTTGGAAGATTACCCAAACCAATCCCACCGAAACGCTTCGGTGGACAGAGTAGATGCCTTGCCGTCGAGTGCAATCTCGCTGAGCAGGATACCAACGATCGGTGCGATACCGAACCCATGTATCTGGAGGCGCAGAAGCAGCTGAAGAAACAAAAAACAACGCATACCTTCTGACAAATTTGGCAACACTACTCGTAAAAGGAGTGTGTTTTCATGTCAGATATGTTTTGCTTTCAGTGCCAGCAGACCGCAGGCAACAAGTGCTGCGTGAGCGTGGGTGTCTGCGGCAAGCAGCCGGATACGGCAGCGCTGCAGGATGAGCTGGTGTACGAACTCATTCGCTTGGCCGAGGCGGCAGCTGCGGCCGGTCAACGCACACAAATCGTCGACCGGCTGCTGATGGACGGCCTGTTCATCACCTTGACCAATGTCAATTTTGACAATCAGGCGATTGCGGAATTCACCGAGCGGGTACGCGCGGAACGAGAGAAATTCGGCGGAAAACCGTGTGCGGTCGTGGAGCTGTGGAAGGGCGACACGGATACGGTTTCGCTGCGTTCCACGCTGCTGTTCGGCATGAAAGGCATGGCCGCCTATGCACACCACGCGATGAATCTTGGCTACACGGATGACGAGGTGAGCGCGTGGTTTTACAAGGGCCTGTGCGCGGTCAATCGCCCGCATTCGGTCGAGGAATGGCTGGCGCTGATCGTCGAGTTCGGGCAGGTGAATTTCCGGTGCATGGAGCTGCTCGATGAGGCCAATACGGGCACATTCGGCACGCCGCAGCCCGCAAAAGTGCCGACCGACATCAAAAAAGGCCCGTTTATCGTGGTTTCCGGGCACGACCTGGGCGACCTGGCGCAGCTGCTCGAGCAGACGGTAGGAAAGGGCATCAACATCTACACGCACAGCGAAATGCTGCCCGCGCACGGCTATCCGGGACTGAAAAAACATCCGCACCTTGCGGGCAATTTCGGCACGGCATGGCAGAGCCAGCAGACGGAGTTCGAGAACATTCCCGCGCCGGTGCTGTTCACCACCAACTGTCTGATGCCGCAGCGCCCAAGCTATCAGGACCGCGTGTACACGACTTCGGTGGTGGGCTATGCGGGTCTGCGCCATATCGAGGCGGATGCGTGCGGCCGCAAGGACTTTTCGCCCATCATCGAGCAGGCGCTCGCGCTCGGCGGGTACGAGCACGACCACAGCATGAGCGGCATCAACGGCGGGCATATGCTGATGACGGGCTTTGCACACGGCGCGGTGCTGGCTCACGCGGAGGAGATCATCTCGCTCATCAAGAGCGGCAAGGTGCGGCATATCTTTCTGGTCGGCGGCTGTGACGGCGCGCATCCGGGCAGAAATTACTACACCGAGTTTGTCAAATCCACGCCGATGGATACGCTGGTTCTGACGCTTGCGTGCGGCAAATACCGCTTCAATGACCTCGATCTGGGCGAAATCGGCGGCCTGCCGCGCATTCTGGATATGGGCCAGTGCAACGATGCGTACAGCGCCATCAAGGTTGCGCTTGCACTGGCGGATGCGTTCGGCTGCACGGTCAACGACCTGCCGCTCACGCTCGTGCTCTCGTGGTACGAGCAGAAGGCGGTGTGCATCCTGCTGACGCTGCTTGCGCTCGGCGTGAAGAATATTTACCTTGGACCGACGCTGCCGGCGTTTCTGTCGGAAACCGTGGTCAAAACACTGGTGGAGACCTACGATCTGCACCCGACCACCAATCCGCAGCAGGACCTGGATGCGATTTTGGGAAGGGGATAAACCGGCGAGCTTTTTGGACGCTACGGAGCGTTCCTTATTTCCCTCTCGTTTGCTTGCTGCAATAGGTTTCAGCAAACGAAAGAGGAAAGAAAACAATGAAATTTACGGCATTCAACGGCAGTCCAGCGGGCGAAAAGAGTGCCGCTGGACGCATGCTCGGGGTCTTTCTGGCGGGCGCGGCTCGTGCCGGAGCGGAAACCGAGCTGTACCATCTTGGCGATTACAGCATCGGACAGTGCGTGCAGCACGATGACATGGAGAAGCTGCTTCGCGCATATCAGTCTGCGGATGTGGTCTGCTTGGACTCGCCAGTGTACTCGTGGAACATGACGGCGCTGCTCAAGAATTTTGCAGACCGGCTGATCCCGCTCAAAAGTCCGCTGCTGACCGAACAGGCCGGCTATGAGTTTGCGGCACAGGGCGAGGTCACAGCAGAGCCCCGGACACAACTGGATGCGCCGCTGATGTCAGCCGCAGAGTATGTACAGTTTCTGGGTATGTAAGACAAAGGGAAACGGTTCTTGCCTTCGGGAAAGAGCCGTTTTTGATGTGCGCCATAGTATCTGACGGAATGATATGGGAAGTGAAGCTCGATCAGACTATGCCGAAAAAGCAATACTATGTCGATTATCGGCAGGGATTTTTGTGTATCAGGATGGTATATTGGAAGTCTGTGTGGTATAGTTAGGGTGAACTAACTATGGATTGACACTGGAATCCCATAAAAGCAAAGAGATGAAGAAATTATGCAAAGCAAACAGCAAAAGCAAATCAAGGTGTTCCTGATACAGACCTTCGGCGGGAGCAGGGGCGGCACGCTGTTTTCGCGACAGGAAAAAATGCTGGATAGGTTAATCAAAACCGCAGCAAACAGGTCCAAAAACCAGATGAAAACACTGGTGCAGACCATTCTGCCGCGCATTGCGCTGTACAAGGTACTGCAGGCAGAGCTGCCTGCGGAGGAAACCTTTACGCACATGCGGACGTACATGATGGACTGGGTGGCAGCAGAAAAGCACGCTTTTACGGTGAAAATGGAGTCTGTGCCGGGATTTTATCGGATTTACAGCTATTGTTTTCTCAAAATCATGCGTACCTCCGACTTGTGGGAGAGCACACAGGAACACGATAAAACGCACTTTTCCGCGTCGATTACCAAGTGTCTCTGGCACACGGCGTGCCGGGAAAACGGCTGTCCGGAGCTGTGTCCGCTGTTTTGCGACGTGGATGACGTGACCTACGGCGGACTGCACAAGCTCGGCTTTTCGCGCACAAAAACGCTGGGCTGCGGCGGTGACTGCTGCGATTTTCGGTTTTTCAAAAGGTAGGTGAGCAGACGGAGAAGCGGACTTCGTCAGGATTTTCGGTGCAGCGGCGGAATCCGTGCGGTCAGCTCCATCGCTTACGCAATGCGGCCGCAGATGGTTTTGAGTCGGATTCCTCTTCCATACCTTGCGATTTCCCCGGTTAAATGATACAATCAAACCACAAGGTTTCATTCCATCAAACGGATTCCGAAGGGGAGCCATCCCTTATCACATAAAGGAGCATCAGTGCATGAACCCAGTTTTTGTTATCGGACACCGCAATCCGGATACGGATTCCATTTGCTCTGCAATCTGCTACGCGCACCTCAAGCGCAGACTGACCGGCGGAGAATACATAGCCTGCCGCGCGGGTCACGTCAATGCGGAGACCAAATTTGTGCTCGAACGCTTCGGTGTGGAGCCGCCGCGCTACATCAAGTCGTTTGAGCCGCGCCTGAGCGATGTGCAGTACCGCGAGGTGCCGGGCATCAGCGAGGAGCTGTCGCTGCACCGTGCATGGGATTACATGAACGAAAATGACATTCAGACGCTGGCTGTTGTTGATGAGGATCGCCGCCTGAAGGGTCTGCTGACGCTGGGCGATATTGCGCGCTTCTACATCGAGGATCAGGACGCCAATGCGCTGGCGGAGGCCAAGACCAGCTATCGGAATCTGGTCGATGTGCTTGACGGCACGCTCGAGGTTGGCGATATTGACCAGCGGTTTGAGCAGGGCAGTGTGGTCGTTGCGGCGGCTAATCCGGACGTGCTCGAGGACTATATCGGCAAAAACGATATGGTTATTCTCGGCAACCGCTATGAAAGCCAGCTGTGCGCCATTGAGATGAGCGCCGGCTGCATAGTCATCGGCCTCGGCTCCAAGGTTTCGCGCACCATCCGAAAGCTGGCCTCGGAAAACGGCGTTTCCATCATCGCCACCCCGTATGATACCTACACCTGTGTCAAAGTTATCGGTCAGGCGGTTCCGGTGCGGCATGTGATGCGGAAAAAGGGTCTTATCACCTTCGAGCCGGAGGAAACGGTTGAGGATGTAAAGCGCACGGTTTCCAAAAAGCGTATCCGCTATTACCCGCTGATGGATGAACAGGGACGATACGTCGGCATGTTCTCACAGCGTAACCTGCTGGATCTGGAGCGTCCGTCGGTCATTCTGGTCGATCACAACGAGCGCGATCAGGCCGCCGAAGGCATTCGTTCGACCAATATTGTTGAGATCATCGACCACCACCGCATTGACTCGGTGGAAACCAGCGGACCGATCTACTTCCGTAATCAGCCGCTCGGCTGCACCGCGACCATCATCACGCAGATGTACCATGAGCACAACGTGGAGATCGAGCCGAAAATCGCGGGTCTGCTGTGCTCGGCAATCCTGTCGGACACGCTGATGTTCCGCTCGCCGACGTGTACGCCGCTTGATCGCATGGCTGCAGAAGAGCTGGCGAAAATCGCCGGTCTGGACATCAAGCAGTATGCAACAGAAATGTTCCGTTCCAGCTCGCGTCTGCTCGATCGCTCGATGGATGAGCTGCTCCACATGGATTTCAAGTATTTCCAGGCGCAGAATCAGAAGATTGCGATTTCGCAGGTGACGAGTGTCAGTGAGAACGAGCTGTCCGGCATCCGTGATAAAATGCTCGAGTACATGGAAAGCTGCCTGGCATCGAGCGGTCTGTCCATGCTGTTCGCTATGCTGACCAACATTATCGAGGAAAAGACAGAGCTGCTCTACGTCGGCAAGGACGCGCAGCAGCTGGTTCGTGCGGCCTTCAAGACCGACTGCGGCGAGCATTCGGTCGTCCTGCCCGGCGTCGTCAGCCGGAAGAAGCAGATGGTGGCGCCGCTTGTCAGAGCTATGGAGCACGACGAGGAAATTGAGTGAGATTTGCAGAGTAAAAGCGGGAGAAACCCTGGTTTCTCCCGCTTTTTGTGTTTACTTCCGCTTTTGCAGCTGCTCGGAGATGGTTCGTTTCATCGTCTCGGCGTCAAGCGGCTTAGACAGATGCGCGTTCATGCCTGCGGCGAGACACTTCTCGCGGTCCTCTTTGAAGACGTTGGCTGTCATGGCGATAATCGGAATGGTTTTCGCGTCCGGCCGATCGAGTGCCCGAATAGCTTTTGCAGCCTCCAGACCGTCCATCTCGGGCATCATCACGTCCATGAGAATGGCATCAAAGCTACCCGGCTCGGAGTCCCGGAAGGCTGCAAGCGCCTGCCTGCCGTTCTGCACCGGCACGGTCTGTGCACCGCTGTCGTGCAGCAGGAAGATCGCAATCTCCATGTTGAGCTCATTATCCTCGGCAACGAGCAGCCGCGTGCCGGCAATATCTGATTGTGTCTGTGGCGAAGCTGCTGCTGCGGTCGCATCACGGTCGAGTTCAAAAGGCAGTACGACGGTAAACCGGCTGCCTTCGCCGAGTTTGCTCTCCACCGAAATGGTGCCGCCCATTTGCTCGACGAGCTGTTGCACGATAGACATGCCGAGTCCGGTACCCATATAGCTTGAGCGGGAGGACTCGTCCGCCTGCTCAAACGGCTTGAATAGATGGTTTTTGATGAAATCTTCGGATATGCCCAGACCGGTGTCCTCGATGATAAACTGGCAGGTGATCTTCTCGTCCGTCCGTTCGAGCATATGCATCTGCATGTGGATGGACCCGCCGGGCTTGTTGTATTTCACGCAGTTGGTGAACAGATTCATCAGGATTTTTTTCAGATGCAGCGCACTGCTGCGGACGTAAATGCCGGAAAAATCATCATGCTCACCGGTGACGGTAAGACCGGCGGCTTCCGCCTGAAACAGCACCGAATTGGTAATGCTGCCGCAGACTTCATCCAGATTCATGGATTCGCGCCGCAGAACGACGGTGCCGTTTTCTAGCTGAGCCATATCCAGCACATCGTTCACCAGAGACAGCAGCAGCTGAGAGGACAGCTCGATTTTATGCAGACAGTCGCGCACGCGCGCGTGGTCGTCCTCATTTTTTCGGATGATAGTCAGCATGCCGATGATGCCGTTGATGGGTGTGCGGATATCGTGCGACATGTTGTTCAGGAACGTTGTTTTGGCGGCGTTGGCGGCCTTGGCCTGTACGAGCGCCTCCTGCAGCTCTGTCTGGCTCTGCTGCAGCTTGAGGTTCAGCTCCTGCGCCTGTTTGGCGGACTGCCGGGCTTTGCGGAACAGACCGAACAGCAGCAGAGAGAGCAGGATGAACACAGCAGAGGCAGTGGTCAGATTGTCCTTGACAAAGTACGCAACGGTGACCTTTTCGGGCGCACTGTCGTACATGGCGAGTGCACCGGTCAGCAGGGAAGAAGGTATGGTTTTGAGCGTTTTGTTCAGGATGGACAGCAAAACCGTATCGCCCTGCCGTACGGCGAACGAGGTCTTGCTCGGCTGTGTGAGGAACACGCGGTATAGCTTTTTGTCCTTCATATAGCGCGGCAACTGACCGGCACGCGTTACATAGCAGTCCGCACTGCCGGTTCGCATGGCTTTGATCGCGTCATTCGCCGAAGGGTATTCGAGGATTGTCCACTTGGGGTAATTATAGGAAAGGTACTGCTTGAGCGAAAAATCGTTCCCGGGGATGGCAGCAGTGTTTGGCTCAAGCTCATTAAAATGGTTCTTCGTGGTAAGCGCCGCCTGACTGAAGCTCAAGACAGTGTTCGACAGTGCAAGACCGTTCTCTGCGGCGGCACTTGGGTTCTGGCTGGTGTGAAAAATTAGGTCGATCTCATCGTTCTGCAGTGCCTGCAGCTGCTCAAGCTGCGTGTCAAAGCCGTGCAGGTCGAAATGCAAGGCGTTATCCCCCAGACAATTCGTCGCATATACGACATAATCCGTGAGAACACCGGCAACATCACCGGTTTGGATATCAAAGGTGCTGATACCGGTGTCATGATTCAGAAAACCGATGCGGATGGCGCCGTGCTGCCGGAGCCAGTCCCGCTCCTCGGTCGAGAGGATCTCGACCGACTGGGCAGACAGATAGCGCTGATACAGATCATCCTGATAGAACGGCTTGTCGTGTGCAATACGGCGCATAGCATTATCGAGCGCTTCCTTGAGGTCGGGACGGCTTTTGCTGATCACGAAGTAAATATCCGAGCTGCCGAACGAGGTGATCGCGGACAGGCTGTATTCCTGCCACTGGGGGCTCTCGACCGAGATAAAACCGTCGATTTCGCGGCTGGCGATCTTGGCAGCTGCGTCCTCGCTGCTGGTGATGATCACATGCTCGGTGTGCAGACCGTGGCGTGCCTCCCATTCGCAGAACTGCGTGGTCGGGATGCTTTCGGACAGCATGCCGATGCGCTTGCCGTTCAGGGTGGTCAGATCGGATACGGAAATGTCGGCAGTGGCAAGATTTGCATACAGGTAATATTTTTCCTCGCCCATCGGCAGATCGGAAAACAGCATGGTCTGGGCACGGCCCTCGGCGTAGGATACGCCGGCCATCAGGTCGATTTCGCCCTTTTGCAGCATGTTCAGTGAATCCGGCCAGTTTGCTTCGATGTAATGATAGGTCCAGCCGGTATATGCGGCGACGGACTGCTGATATTCGTAGCCGTAGCCGCTGCGTTCGCCGTTTTCGCAGGTGATGTTGTAGGCGGAATCCGGATACCATGCAACGCGCACGACAGAGGAATCCTGCACAGCGGCGGCTGTGCCCTGCAGCAGCGGCATAAGCAGGCAGAGGCACAGCAGCAGACAGCCGTACCGTTTCAGTCTGGTTGTAATTCTGTTCATATGCCCCTCCATAAGCCGGAATGCGTCCGGCTTTTCTCTGTAAAAGGAAAAAGATGCACTGCTACATCGGTAATGCATCTGTGCATCTCAAACGAGGCAGCTGGCTGCCATTTTACAGGCCCTGTGAAGCTGGCTTCGCAGTCATTGCGAAAGCGGCTTCTTAGCTTTGCGTCGCAGGCTTTCGCCTGGTTTGCTGAATATTTATTTGTTTATTATAGGTGAAGAACGACAGAGTTGCAAGAGAAAGACGCAAAATCGACCGCAATTTCAATAGAATGCGGTATTAAAAATTGTTTGATTGATATACAGAACAGAGGGAACCAAATTGCACGGCATCTCGTCTAATCAAGTAACAAGAGAAAATACAGCGGCCGTGCGCCGCACCGCTCAAGAAACGAGGTGTCTGTTATGAAAAAACGATTGTTCCCCCTGTTCCTTGCACTTTTGCTGCTGCTTTCCGCCTGCGGAGCAGGCGTCGGCAATTCGGCATCGGCGGCAGCCGGTGACAGCGGCAGTATGCCGGATGCCGCGAACGGCTGGACCGAGGATGCGTCGGCAGATACCGCTGAGAGCGGTGCGGACTTTTCTGCGGTGAGAAAGAATGCCAAGCTGATTTTGAACGCCAATCTGACGCTCGAAACGCAGGATTTCGACAAAGCCTCTGCAGATATTGAGAAAATGGCAGCGGATGCAGGCGGCTATCTTGAATCGAGCAGTCTTTCCGGCGATGCAGGCAGCCGGCATGCAAGCTATGTCCTGCGCATTCCACAGGAGAAGTTTGAGGCGTTTTACGAGCAGCTCGGCAGCAGCGTGCATGTGGTGTACAGCTCGCGTTCGAGCGAGGACGTGACCGAGCAGTATACCGATATCGAAACCCGTCTGGCAACGCTAACCACCAAGCACGAGCGGCTGCTGGCGTTGCTCGATCAGGCGGATAAGATGGAGGATATCATCTCGCTCGAGAACGCGCTGGCCGACTGTGAATACGAGATCGACTCGCTGACCGGCTCTAAGCGCCATTACGATGATCTGGTCGGATTTTCGACCTTCTATGTGGATCTGGAAGAGGTGCAGACGCTGACCGCAACGCCTGCGGGCAGCGGCTTTGGCGCACAGCTCACGCAGGCGGCTAAGACCGGAACACGCGGTCTGGTTGACGCGGTTCGAGCGCTCATCGTCGGTGCGGTGATGTTCTGGCCGGTGATCCTGCTGGCTGCTGCCGGAGGCGGCACTGTTGCGGTCCTGCGCCGTCGGCGTAGGAAGACGCGTGAAGCCGAGCAGACGGAGATTCCGACAGAAAAAGAAGAACGGTAATACAGGTGCAAAAGGAGCGCAGATTGCAAACATCTGCGCTCCTTTTGTCTTTCCTTGTGTAGTCATGTTATACCGCATATCAACAGCCAATGCAAGTAGATCCGACTGCGCCGGAAGATATTCCTCTGCCCAAGTGAGGGAATATGCATAATATCATGGGCGCTTATTTGGATAGTTTTTATACTATTGTCAAATACATTTGGCTCATTCCTCCAAAGTGTGATATGATTAAATCATTCAGGAGAGAACAAGAAACGGAGAGAAAACCATGAAGCGATGGAAAGGGGCGGCATTGCTGCTGCTCTGCACAGTTGCGATGCTGCGGCTGCTGCAGGGATTGGCACAGCCGGAAAAAGAGAATGCCCATGTGCCGGTGCTCGGCATTGTCACCACGGCGGCAGAGGATGACCGGCGCGAAGCGCAGTCCGAAGCGCTTGTACATGCGGCGGAGGAACATGGCTTCAAAGTGCTGGAAATGCCGGTCGAGCGCACGCAGGAGGCACAGATTGAAGCCGTGCGTGCGCTGATCGTGTATCAGGTGGACGCAATCGCATTTACGCCGCTGGTGGAAAGCGGCTGGGACAACGTGCTGCGCGAAGCAAAATCCGCCTCCGTGCCGCTGCTGTCGATAGACCGCGCGATACGCGGCGTGGATGATGTGCCGCTGCAGCATATTGGATTTGATTATGCGTCGCTCGCCGAGCAGGCAGCGGATGCGCTTCTGCAGCAGCGCATGCCGCGGGACGGTGTACTGGAGCTTTACGGCACGGTAAATGCTTCGGATGCAAGAGAGATTGCACGCGGCTGCCGCGCGTCTCTGGAGGAACACGGGTTGACCGTAACCTACAGCCTGTGCGGCGACGGCATGCGCTCGCGCGGCTGCGAAATACTGGAGGAGATGGAGGACCATCTGGACGAAATCGGCTACATTTTCGCCCAGAATGATGCAATGGCACTCGGTGCAGTGGATTATCTGCACAGCCACGGCCGCAAACCGGGCAAGGATGTGCTGATTTGTGCGTTTGGCGGCGGTGCGGAGCTGCGCGCGCTGCAGAAAAAAGGGGAGGTTGCCGTAATCGGTGCGCTGGATGACACCCAGCTGGCCGAGCTGACCGCATACGCAGCCCAGCAGATTGCGAAGGCACCGTGGAAGCCCTATATCGCTCTGGCGGACACCGCCGTGCTGACGGAGGAGGGAACAGCCGATGCGTAAATCCCATCACAGCCTGCACGGCTTGCTGCGGCGGTCGCTGCTGCGCAGTGTGGTCTGCATGATTTTACCGGTGTGTGTGCTGGCCGGTCTGCTGGTTGTGCTGACACAGCGCTATGGCGCGGATATTGCATTGACGACCCGTGCCTCCGAGGTGCGCACTGTGCTGGTGCAGGACCTGCCGGATGAGGTGTGGAACGTGGTTTCCGGCCGTATTTCCTTCGAGGATGGACGGCAGCGGATGCTGATCGACAGCGCTCTGTGGGAACTGAACGATATGCTGGACAGTGCCGGAGAGGACGAGGCACAGTACCTCAACGCGGCGCTGCGCGCCATCCGCACGATCGACAGCTACGTTGATCAGCTGGAAACGCAGATGGACGCCGGTGCCGCAGTCAGCCGCAACGAATCGCTGTACCGCGAGATTCACAGCGTCGGCCATCTGGCGGGCAGCATGCTTGACCGCTATATCGAGAATGAGATCGCCCGCATGGGCCGTTTCAACGCCCGCATTCAGCACGGACTGGGTGCGGCAGCGCTTGCACTCATTGCGCTGGTCGGCGTGATGATCTGGCTGACTATTCGGGCATCTGACAATCTGGAAGGTGCGATCGGCGCGTCTTTGCGGCAGCTGGAGCAGTTTGCCAACCGCATTGCCGCCGGTGAGCTGACCGAGCGCGTTCCGCCGACCGAGATCGACGAGCTGCATCTGCTGACACGCGATCTCAATACAATGGCGGAGCAGCTGGGTGCGCTCATTCATGAGCGGGTCGAGCAGGAAAAGACCATCAAAAAAGCTGAACTGCGGGCGCTGCAGGCGCAGATCACGCCGCATTTCATGTACAATACGCTGGAAACCATCGTCTGGCTGGCCGAAGAGGGCCGCAACAGCGAGGTCGTCGAGATGACGATGGCGTTCACCGGCTTTCTGCGCATCTCGCTCAGCCGCGGCGCGGATTACATCACGGTCGAGCGCGAGGAACAGCACGTTGCAAACTATCTGCAGATTCAGTCGGTGCGGTACGGCAGCATCATGCGGTATACGATTGATATTGATCCCGCGCTGCACGAGCGGTATATGCTGAAAATCGTGCTGCAGCCGCTGGTTGAAAACGCGATTTATCACGGCATTAAGCGCAGGCGCGGCAGAGGACAGATTACCGTGACCGGCCGCAGGCAGGCAGGCGGCATGTACTTCGCCGTGGAGGACAACGGCATGGGCATGACACCCGAGCGTCTTGCCGAGGTACGGGCCTCGCTGCAGAACGGCGCACCGCTTGACCCGGACGGCAAGGGCGGCTATGGTCTGCGCAATGTGGAACAGCGTCTGCGGCTGTATTACGGCTGCGGACTAACGATCGAGAGTGAATACCGGCACGGCACACGCATCAGCTTCACCGTACCGGACGAACAGGAGGGGAAAACGCTATGATGCGTGTATTTATTGCGGATGATGAGGAGATCATCCGGGATGGCATCCGCAACTGCATTGAAAAGGAGCAGGAACGCTTTTTGTTTGCAGGTGAAGCGCCGGACGGCGAAATGGCACTGCCTATGCTGATGGAAATGAAGCCGGATGTGCTCATTACGGACATCCGCATGCCGTTTATGGATGGTCTGGAGCTGGCAAAGGTTGTGCGGCGCACCATGCCGTGGCTGCGTATTGTGTTCCTCAGCGGACACGATGAATTTGAGTATGCACAGAAGGCGGTTTCGCTGCACGCGGACGCGTATCTGCTCAAGCCGGTCAGCTCGGCGCAGCTGCTTGAAACGCTTGGACAGGTTGCCGAGCAGATTGAGCAGGAGCAGCAGCAGCTTCGCTCGGAAGGTGCAAACAGCCGCAGCGAACACGAGGAGGACGTGCTGCGTGAGCATTTTCTCAACGACCTGCTCTCGGGCAGCGTGCCGACTGCGGAGGCGGCTGTACAGGGAGAACGCTGGGGGCTGCTGCTGACAGCGAAGCAGTATCTTGTGTGCATCGTGCGCCTGCCGGAAAATGCCGTGCAGGAGCAGGTGCGTGCACTGACTGAGCGTCTGTGCGGTGAGGAAAGCGAGGTCTGCGCCTTTTTCCGCGGCAGCCGCCGGCTGGTGCTCCTGCTGCGCGGAGAGACCGAGGAAGCTGTGCGCGAAACCGCCTACGAGTTCTGTCAGAACCTGCGGCACGAGCTTTGTCAGGTGCTGGGCTGGAACGCGCTGTGCGCGATCGGCGCACCGGTCTCCCGTGTCAGCGCTCTGCCGGAAAGCTACCGCACAGCGAAGGATACACTGCTGCAGGCCTCCGCATGTGCGGAGGACGGCGTATTCGGCAGCACGGACTTTGCCGGTGTGCAGCACGAGTTCGATTTCTCGGCGGGCGGCTCGCTGGCGGACAAGCTGCGGCATGCCGCCCCCGAGGACGTGCCGCGTATTGTCGAGGGCTACTTCGGCGGCTCTGCGGCGCAGGACGTACAGAGCGTGCTGTACCGGTATTATCTGCTGATGAACCTGCTCGTCACGGCCTCTCAGCTGGCTGATGAGGTGC
>OGYI01000239.1_pt1 | contig 70590 bp, 55 predicted proteins | sample 1576521 | NCBI WGS metagenome assembly OGYI01 (sample SAMEA3541484, study PRJEB24748) | human gut metagenome | biome: human gut; feature: human-associated habitat; material: faeces | place: China | collected 2012
GGTATTTTTATATTCATAACAACAAAAGTGAAAATTACAGCAAGAATAATAAATGCACAGGTATATACAATGCCGAAACAGGAAATATGGACTATAAACTGATGGTTGATACGTTAGATACATGTCAAAGAGCAACTGATCGTATTGAGTTTGCAGATAATTATTATATGGTAACAACATTCGGTTCAGCTGGATCCGAACCTGCTTCTTTTATAACAAATATGAAACTTTACAGTTATGATGGTGAAATGCTTGCCTCATCTCACAATGATTCATACTTGGGTGGTGATTACCTTGATAAGAATGAATATCCTTGTAATAACCAACAAATAAGAGTTGATTTGGATAAGGCGAAATCGCCGTTGGGTGAGTATTTTGTACAGGGTGAGAATTTGATTAAGTCACCTCCGTATTACAGTCCAACATATAGTAAGGATTTCACATATTTTTATACCGATACGCTGAAAGGATATACACCGGTCAAATATAACGATGAATACATAATTTACAATCCCAACGGAGAAATAATTTATAAAAGTGATAAAAAATTATTTGTAATGCCATATAAAAATAAAATTTGTTTCGGTGAAACCGATGAATATAGTATTGAGGTATATGATATACAGACAAGAGAACATATTGATTCATTGAATTGGGATGAAAATCAGCAATATAAATCCGCTGATGACTATATTGAGGATTTATTGGCAGAAAATATAGACAGCGAGTGCGTATCTCCTAAGGGAAATTATACGGTCGATGGATTTAATATGCTGTTATATACATCTGTATATCCAAAGGAATTTATTGATTTTCTGGATACTGAGGGCTTTAGCGGATATACACCAGTGTACAAATACGAAAAAGGAAGTTCGAAATACTATATATACAATCCTGACGGTGAGGTATTTTTAGAATCTGATAGAAAAGTGTATCTTATCAAACGTGATAATAAAGTTTGTTACACTAAAGTAAATAAAGCGAATAAGGAAGTAGAAGTATATTCGCTGTCAGACGGAGAACTTATTTCAACATTTTCATATGATTTTTATACATATTATACTTACAATCAATATGATATAATGGGATAAATCATAGGACAATATTTAAGATAAAAAAGGAGATAATAATGAAACGAAAAATATTTATATTAGTCGCTTTATTTATGTTATTCGGTATTACTGCCACCGCAGAAAATGTCGGTGATGTTATAGGCGCAGTGTATCCGACAGATATAATAACGGATATATGTGGATATGAAATACCTGCGTACAATATAGGCGGCGAAACAGCAGTATTAGTATCAGCTTTGTCGAACTACGGTTTTGATGTAAAATTTGAAGACGGCATTGCCTATGCGGATTATGATTGGCAAAAAGAAAAAACACCTATTTTAGAACCGACAAAATCCGACATAAATGTTCTGTATACGGATATTAAGGTTAAAATAAACGGAATAGAAGTCCCGGCATTTAATATTGACGGTTCAATGGCTATACCGATTGAACGTACCTGTGAAATATATACGGAAGCAAATAAGGATAATGAAATTTCGGATTTCTTTCTGAATTATGTATGGTGTGAACCTGACAAAACACTGTCGCTGGATATCTCTGATGACAGAGTTTCATATCAGGACTTTATGATAGATCTCATCAAAGCAGCTCATATGGATTTTGACAGTAATTTTTATAACCACTATGTAAAAACTGATGATGAAGAAAACACAAATATTGCTTATCTTGAAAAATTCAGCGATATAAAAGATACAAAGTTAGAAAAGTACATAAATTTGCTTGTTAAGGCAGATCTTATAGACGAGTATAGTTATGAAAACGGAAGTAAATTACATCCATACAGAGGTGTCACTCGTACCGACGCAGCATTTTTCATTTCAAGAATTTTGGGATGTTCGTATGACTATGCGGAGGCTTTTGATTACTATATAAGTAAATACGGTCACTATAATCATATAGAGCAAATTTTTGAATCATACAAAGAAACAATACCGGATTATGTTCACTATGACATTCCCTCTTATGACGCATACAAGATTCAAGAATGGTCAAAACCGTATTTTGCATATTTATTGGATATAAATATATTGGCTTTTGATGACAATAATTATATAAAACCAAATGATTTTTTAACAAAAGACAGTGAAAATGAACTAATAACTTCAATGTTAAAATATATGGAAGAAGGTATAACAGATAAAGAAATCAGTTTTACAATAAACAGTAATCGAGTTGGTTTTAAAAAAGATTTTTATATGCTTCATACTCTAACTTCACCTGCACAAATAGTTAATGGTATTTTATATGTTCCGATATATTCAATTTTTAATAAAACATATCGTGAACATTATGTGGACAATATCACTGCTGATGCTTTGAAGCTGAATGTATCCAAAGAAAATGGTATTGTAATTAGCATAGGAGGAGATTTTACTTGTATTTTTAATAATCATTATTTGTTTATGGGCGATTGGGGTATCGTATACAATGTTTTTCCAGGTATTAATGCTTATGTTGAAAAGCGTTTTAGTCAACCGTCGGGAGGAACATATATTCCAAATTTAATTCGACTTGATTATCCTATTCGAAAGCTCTATGGTGAGCCCATGCTTCCGATATACGATTATAATACCGATTCTCAGATTGAAAATTCATTTGGAATTAACTTTGATACTGAAGCTAACATATATAATTTTAGGTATTTTAAAGCGCTTTATAACGGTTCATGATAATATATAAAAAAGCGGTTCCTCTGAACCGCTTTTTATGTTACTTTTTATTCGGATAAAATTTATACATATGATTTAAAGGACCGCTGCCTTTGCCTAAGTCGAGCATATCGGAGAGAGCACCAGTGATATAATCCTTTGCCGATTTTACGGCGGTTTTTATATCCATACCTTTTGCAAGATTAGCGGCAATGGCTGATGACAGAGTACAGCCTGTGCCGTGAGTATTGGGGTTATCAATTCTGACAGCCTCAAACCAAGTTTCGTTTCCGTCATACAGTAAGTCGTTGCTTGTATTTGCAAGGTGACCGCCTTTAAGCAGAACGGTTACGTTATACTTATTATAAATCACATCTGCCGCACGCACCATATCGCTTTCACTTCTTATATCAAAACCGCATAAAATTTGTGCCTCGTGAAGATTAGGCGTGATAATATCGGCAATGGGGAACAATACGGAAGTGAGTGCGTCTATTGCGTCGTCGCGAAGCAGTTTACAACCGCTTGTTGAAACCATAACCGTATCAAGTACAATATTTTTTGCATTGTAATGCTTTAATCTGTCTGCAATGGTGTTTATAATTTCTGCCGAAGATACCATACCGATTTTTACCGCGTCAGGGAAAATATCTTTAAATACCGCGTCAATTTGTGATGCAACAACATCACAGGGAATATCGTATACACCGAAAACGCCTGTTGTGTTTTGCGAAGTTACGGAATTTATAACGCTCATTCCGAAAACACCGTTAGCGGCAAATGATTTTAAATCCGCTTGTATTCCCGCACCGCCGCTTGAATCAGAGCCTGCAATAGTTAAAGCTGTTTTCATATTATTTCTCCAATCTTGTTATATAAATCTTTTGTCGCCGTTTCAATATCATCTTGTGCAAAAATACCCGAAACAACCGCCGCACCGACTATGCCTGTACCCTTTAATTGAAGTACATTATCACCGTCAATTCCGCCGATTGCGACAACGGGTATATTAACAGAGCTTGTTATGCTTTTCAAAGTCTGCATATCCATTTTCTTTGCGTCACCTTTTGTTGTTGTACCGAATATTGCGCCGCTGCCAAGATAGTCAGCACCGTCTTTTTCGGCATTTTGTGCTTGCTCGACAGTTTTTGCGGTGACGCCGATTATTTTGTTTTTACCCAAGATTTTTCTTGCCTCGTGAGCGGGCATATCATTTTGTCCGATATGCACACCGTCTGCATTAACCGCTTTTGCCACGTCCACATTGTCGTTTATAATAAGCGGTACATTATATTTTTCGCACAATGATTTTATTTCTTTTGCAGAATTTATAAAATCGTCGGTTGACATATTTTTTTCGCGTAGCTGAAGCAGTGTAACACCACCTTTTAAGGCTTTTTCAACGTCATAATAAAGCGTTCTGCCGTCGAGCCATGTTCTGTCCGTAACAGCATAAAGTCTTAGTGTTTTTTTATCTATATTCAATTTCAATCCCCTCCAAATCAGGATTTGTCATTTCATCAAAAAAGTTGTTTTTATATGTTGCGATACCTATATTTTCTTTGTATGCGTTTCTTCCGCAACTTGCATATAAACCGAATGCAACAGATACCGCATAAAAAAGATTATTCGGATTTGCGGCGGCAAATGCACCGATAACAGATGAAAGCATACAGCCGGAGCCTGTAATTTTTTTCATCATTGCGTGCCCACCTGAAATAACGGCGGTATTTTTGCCGTCCGTAACAATATCCGATATACCGCTTACACCTATAATCGCGTTGGTCTTAAGCGAAAGCTTTTTTGCAAGCTCAACAGTATCGTCCAAACTGTCAATATTAACGGCGTCCACACCCGACATATTTTTGATGTTAAGGCAAATACTTTTAAGTTCCGATGCATTAAGTCTTATAATATCGGGTTTTACTTCCGTAATTATTTTATGAACGGCACTTGTTCTGAATTTGGAAATGCCGACTCCGACAGGATCAAGAACGATAGGTATTTCTCTTGACTTTGCTGTTTTACCGGATATAAGCATAGCGTTTAATCGACTTTCGGAAATTGTTCCGCAGTTTAAAACAAGTCCGTCGGAAATTTGCGTTACTTCACCGACTTCCTTAGACTCATCAGCCATAATCGGTGACGCACCGATTGTCAGTGTTATGTTTGCACAATCCGTTGCGGCAACGTAGTTGGTTATGTTATGAACAAGCGGACGTTTTGAATAAACATTTTGTATAATGTCTTTTATCATTGTTCATCTCCGAAAAATTTATCAAGTGCGTGTGTTTGCTTTAATGCGGTAACAAGGAAAATTGCTATAACAGTACCGCCTGCCGAACTTATTATAAACGGAAGTACATATGCGAAAAGTGCAGCCTCTTTACCCATAACGTAAACTGCGATAGGATAAGCGGCAAGTGCACCGATTATACCTGTTCCGAACAATTCACCGATATAAGCAAGCGGCAATTTCTTTGAAAATTTATAGCACAATCCACCGATAAGTGCACCGCAAATACTTCCCGGAAATGCAAGAAGTGTACCCATACCAGTTGCAAGACGAAGAAGTGATGTGATAAATGCCATAATCACTCCGTAAAACGGTCCTAAAAATACTGACGCAATTATGTTTATAAGATGTTGCACCGGAAAACATTTTGACGCGCCGACAGGAAAGTTTAACGGCGAGCATACAACTCCTACAGCTATAAGTACGCCTGCTATTGCTAATTTTCTTGTTGTAATTTTATTCATTTGTAAAAATCTCCTTTGATTAAATTCTTCTAATATTTATTATAGCATACGCAATATTTTTAGTCAATAAACCGTGGACGAATGAAATATTATGAAAAAATATTATAAAAACTCTTGTGCAAATGCAAAAAATTTGTTATAATGTGTTATACATAGATTGACGAGAGGAGAATAGAATAGTGGAAAAGAAGGGTAGATACGGAGAATTCGGCGGACAGTATGCCGCTGAAACTCTTATGAATGCACTTATTAATTTGGAGGAGGCATTTAACAAGTACAAAGATGACGAGGATTTTAACCGTGAGCTTAATTATTATCACAAGCAATATACGGGCAGACCGTCAATTTTGTATTATGCCGAAAAAATGACAAAGGATCTTGGCGGTGCGAAGATTTATTTGAAACGTGAAGATTTAAACCATACAGGTGCACATAAAATTAATAACGTAATAGGTCAATGCTTGCTCGCAAAGAGAATGGGCAAGAAAAAAGTCATTGCCGAAACAGGTGCGGGACAGCACGGTGTTGCAACTGCGACATTTGCGGCTGTTTTGGGACTTGAATGTGATGTATATATGGGTGAGGAAGATACAAAAAGACAGGCACTTAATGTATTTCGTATGAATTTGCTTGGTGCTACGGTTCATCCTATTACATCGGGAACAGGAACACTAAAAGATGCTACAAATGAAGCTATGCGTGCTTGGACAGCAAATGCCGAAGATACATTTTATGTATTGGGTTCAGCGGTAGGTCCACACCCTTATCCGCTTATTGTAAAGCATTTTCAGAGTGTAATAAGCAAAGAAACAAGAAAACAACTTCTTGAAATGGAAGGTAAACTTCCTGACGCAGTTATGGCTTGTGTGGGCGGCGGCTCAAACGCAATCGGTATGTTCGCCGATTTTATTGACGAGCCTTCTGTAAAGCTTTACGGTGCAGAGGCAGCGGGCGACGGCGTTGATACAGAACGTCATGCGGCGTCTATAACTAAGGGGACGGTCGGTGTACTTCATGGTATGAAGTCGCTGTTCTTACAAGACAACGGCGGTAATATTATGCCTGTATATTCAATTTCAGCAGGACTTGATTATCCTGGAATAGGTCCGGAACATGCCTACATGGCGAAAACGGGCAGAGCGGAATATTATCCGATAACAGATAAAGAGGCAGTGGATTCTTTTGTGTATTTGTCAAGAATGGAAGGAATTATTCCTGCAATCGAATCATCACACGCAATCGCTCTTGCAAGAAAAATTGCACCTACAATGAAAAAAGATGAAATACTTGTCGTGTGTCTTTCAGGACGAGGGGATAAAGATGTATATTCAGTTGCTAAGTATCTCGGAAAAGATATTTCAGAAGAATAATACTAAAAACGAGGCTTACAATTTTGAGTAGCCTCGTTTTGTGCTTAATGGAAAATATCTATTATATTATCCATAACAGAACCGATATTCCTAAAAATACCCTCAGTCTTTTTTGAAATTTTGCGACGTTCTCTGTCGGATAGAGGATCAGTCATTACACCGACTGCCGCACCGACAGCAAAACCTACCAGAGTACCTTTTATAAAACAGGATATTTTGTGCATATGTTTTAACCTCCTTATTTAATTGGTATGGTATTATTATTTGACGAAACAAACATAATAAAACAGAAAATAAATGGATTTTCAATATAAATTTTATATTTTTAACAGACGGAACAGTTTTCGCCGTGGGGCGAATTAATGAAAGAAAGGATTGGTGATACTTTTATGGCTAATATAAAAGCGTTCAGAGGATACAGATATAATACGGATAAAATTGACAATCTCGGCTCAGTCATTTCGCCGCCTTATTATAATATGACAAAAGAAGATAAGGATGCACTTTATGACAAGAGCGAATACAATTCGGTGCGTCTGTTTTCAGGTAAAAAGCTTGAAAGTGATACAAGACAAGAAAATACATTTACAAGAGCGAAAAACTATCTTGATAAATGGATTGAGGACGGTATTCTTGTCAGAGATGAAGAACCTGTCATATATATGTACGAACAGACGATAGAAATGTACGATACTCATTATTCAAATACAAGCTTTGTTGCACTTGTTGAACTTGAGGAAATAGGCAAGGGAGCAATTATGCCTTGCGAAAAGCCACACGAAGTTTCTATGCTTGACAGATATGAGCTTTTAAAATCAACAAATGCCGATATGAGTATGATAAGTTGCCTTTATGTAGAACCTGAAAAAGAACTTTTCAATTTGATGAATGAGCTTAGGGAAGAAAAGCCTGATCTTGAATTTTCATCTGACGATAATGTACAGCAAAAAATTTGGAAAATTTCATATAAGCCGACAATCGACTTTATTATTGAACATTTTAAGGATTTGTCGTTGTACATCACTGACGGTCAGACAAGATACGAAACTTGTTTGCAGTACAAAGATTATATGAAAGAGCATAATCCGAATCATACGGGAAAAGAACCGTATAATTATATGATGATGTCGCTTTCAAATGCACATTCAGACGGTCTTGTTGTACTTCCTGTACACAGAGAAGTGAAAACTATAAAGAATTTCAGTGAATCACATTTTATTGCAGGTGCACAAGATCATTTCAGAGTTGAAAAAATTATTGTCGATTCAAATGATGAAACGCTTGTTCGTACAATGGTTAAGCAAATAAGCACTGTAAAAGCCGAAACAAGAATTGCGGCATATTGCGGTGGTGATTATTTTTACAGAATGGTGCTTTTGGATAAGGATTACATTAAAAATGACGTTTATCCCGATATGTCAAAGGAATATTGCAATCTTGATATAGTGGCACTGAATAAGCTGATAATTGATGATGTGTTTCATATTGATGAAGAAAAGTATGAGGATTATGTACATTCGACAAGAAGTTATGAATCGTGCTACAGAGATATTCAAGACGGAAAGTACGATATAATGTTCATAATGAACCCTGTAAGAGTCGAACAGATAAGAAATATAACTGCAATGGGTGAGAGATTGCCGGAGGTTACAATCAGCGTATTCCCGAAACCGTCGGTCGGTGTAATAATAAATTTAAAAGAAGATTAAAAAATGCTTGACAAGCTATTAATAATATGGTATTATGTAATAGTGACCGCATAGAATGGGTTTTAAATCTGCTCGCAGTACCTATGATAGCGTGTCCTCATAAATTTAAGAGGAGGTGTTTTGGATGTACGCAGTAATCGTAACAGGCGGCAAACAGTACAAGGTTAGCGAAGGTGATACACTTTTCGTTGAAAAAATCGAAGCTGAAGAAGGTTCAGCAGTAACATTTGATCAGGTACTTATGGTCGGTGAAGGTGAAGATGTAAAGGTCGGTGCTCCTACAGTAGCAGGCGCAACAGTTGAAGCTAATATCGTAAAGAACGGTAAAGCTAAGAAGATTTACGTTTTCAAGATGAAGAGAAAGAAGAACGAGCGTAAGAAGAAGGGTCACAGACAACCTTTCACAAAGGTAGAAATCACAAAGATTAATGCCTAATTACGCATGATAAGACATTAAGATAGCGAGGTGTTTTAAATGGCTCATAAGAAAGGTATGGGTAGTACAAAAAACGGTCGTGACAGTGAGTCTAAAAGACTAGGTGCAAAGAGAGCAGACGGTCAGTTCGTTCTTGCAGGCAACATTCTTGTTAGACAAAGAGGAACAAAGATTCATCCTGGTAACAATGTTGGTATCGGTAGCGATGATACATTGTTCGCACTAATCGACGGTAAGGTTAAGTTTGAAAGAAAAGGCAGAGATAAGACACAGTGCAGTGTTTATGCTGACTAATTTTTGAATAACCGGGTCGTTTCGAAATGGTTACACATTTCGGAACGACTTTTTTTGTTGTATGAAATTTAAAAATGATTTTTCTGTCATATAAAATATAAGGCTTTTAGTTGTTAAAAATTAAACATTTCAGAATGGTTTTTGTTGTACAAAATAAAAAAATACCGTTGCCAAAAAGCAACGGTATTTTGTGTTTTTAATTATTTGTTTGTAACTGAAAATGAGCAATTTGCGGTATTTGAACCGTTTGTAAGTGTGATATTTTTGCCCGATACTGTGATGAAATATCCAGGTCTTGAAACACTTTCAAATGAAACATTTCCATCTGTACCATCAATAGCTTTGACTGTCTTAAATGTCATTCTTCTTGCTAAAACGGTGTCTGTTTTGGCTTGTTGTGTTAAAATTACTTTTTTACCTTTAACGCATAGATATAATCCAGGTTTATAAACGGATTGAATTGAAACGTAATTTTCGTTTGAACTGTCTAATTTCCCTTGTTCAATTTCCCATTGAGTTGTCTTTAAATCGGCACCGTCAGCAGTGGCTGTAAGTGGCTTTTTAAGAGGATAACTTGCATCATCTGATGGGTTATTAAATGCAGTGTAGCCGATATATTTGTTGTCTGCTGTTGATATGACGGAAGCAGTACCTGTTAGACCTGTTGAAGTTTCATCGATATACGGAACAGTACCGTCCTCGTTAAATGTCATTTCACTAACGCAGACACTTCTTCTAAAACCACTGCCCCAAACAAGAGAGCCGTTGTGGTAGATAAAGTATGTTTTGCCGTTGAAATCTATAACGGCAGGGTGGTTGGTGTTTGAAGTAGCTGTCGGCTCCATTATAACGCCGCCCCATTTCCAAGGACCGTACATTGAATCTGATGTTGCGTAACCCATTTGCTCACGCCAACCGAAAGCACCGAACAAATAATATTTACCTGTGTAATTTCCGTCTGCATCTTGCTGACGATAAATCCAAGGAGCTTCTGTAAATCCAAGACCATCCGGAAGCCCATCAAATTTTTGTTGAAGTATGTCTTTGCCCATTTGGATAGAACCGTCCTCATCTAAATCATTTACGGAAATCATATCATCATTAAGTTCGCATACATAGAAGTTAGTATTACCCCAAGCAAGATAACGATGTTCAACACCATCAACGGTTTCTACCCAAACGGTAGGGTCGATGTCATCATGGTCACGAGCTTGCGGCTCTGTTAATGTACCTTGAATAAGCGGTTTTCCTATGTCTGTAAACGGACCTGTAGGGGAGTCAGATACTGCAACACCGATTGACTGCTTACCGCTTGAAGTTTTATCCCAAGTACAGAAGTACAAATAATACTTACCGTTGTGCTTGATAACTTGACTTGCCCAGGCTGATGTATCGTTTGATCTCCAAGAAATATCTTTAGCACTCATAACAGAGCCTTTATATTCCCAGTTTTCCATATCCTTTGAAGTGTAACATACCCATTCAGGCATTACATAGCTGTCACCTGTTGATGTGTCGTGTCCGGCATATAGATAAACTGTATCGTCCTCAACATATGCGGCAGGGTCGCCTGCGTATAGAGTCTTGCCGGCTGCGTCAAAGCCAAGGATTGGATTGCCTTGTGTGCTTTTTGTGATTGTAGTTGGGGTGGTTGTAACGTTGCTTGTTGGTTCTGTTGACTGTGAAACCGCATTGCTCTTTTTTGCAAAGCTTGCAACACCGTTTTGGTCAGTACCTGTCATTATAATTGCAGATTCTCTCTTATCTTTATCGTAACCTGTCATAACGAACAACTTCATTGTATCGCCCATCTGATAGAATTCGTAATTGGTGTCGTCACCGTCTACGTTAAATTTTAGTGTTACAGTATAGTCGTTGTCATATTCCCAAGTGCCGATACCGTTACCGATTGTACCGTCCGGTTGGAGAATGATTTGGCTTGAATGTACAGGTAAGTCAGTACCCTTATATGCGGCACTCTTGCTCACATCGGTAACATCATCTCTCATAATTGTGTGACCTACACTTGATAAATCCCAAGTACCGTAAATCATTTCCTTAGGAATTTCTTGTTCTTTTTCACCCGCATATACAAGAGGTGAGATTACCGGCCAACCGTCCTTAGTCCAAAGAATTTTCTTGACTTGAAGATAAGCTATTGAGTCAGCTACCTTACGGCAGTGCTGAACAAGATACCATTGACCATCGTCGTCTTGGAATACACTGTTGTGACCGCTGCCGACATATTCAATGCCGTCACCAAGCTGGAATGAGCCCGACATCTTGTAGCCCCAAAGTTCATCAAGAGAGCTTTGCTCTGCATATGTTGCTCCGACAGGTCTGTTTTTCTGGTCGAGAAGTTGTTTGTGAGGCGTGTCTTTAAGAACGTCAGTAAAAGTCTTCTTTGTTCTTGCAACTCTTATATTGTAGTTAGTACCAAGCCAGCCGTAAGAAGTGAACATATATCTGTAACCTGTGTCTTTATTGTATACTGTATAAGGACCTTCCGGACCTACAACACCGCTGGGAGTTGAGAATAATCTTGTACCAAAGTTTCGACCGCTTGAAAGAATAGTTTCGTCAGAAGTATAGTCGATACCTTCTATGCGACCTGTTTTGGTATTGAGTTCTGCCATATAGATACCTTTCCAGAACGAACCCCAAATAAAGTATGTTTTGCCGTCTGTATCTGTAAAGATGTTTGCGTCAATACAGTTAGTATTATAATTCTTATCTTCCTTACTTGCAATTACAACACCTGCGTCTATATTATTGTCGATGTCGTCCCAAAGTTCCGGTGATTTGGACTTTACAAGGCTTATAACCGAGTTCCTGCCGCCAAGTCCGCATGATGTTGAAAGATAGAACCAGTACGGGTGGTCGTCGCCCTCTTTATAGTACAAATCGGGTGCCCAATAAGTTGTGTTGGCGGTTGTGCCCGAATAATTTTTATCAATAAATTCCTTAGCTTTTTTAGGCACTGTTACTTTTTTTGTATAATCGTGTTTTTCCCAATTAATTAAATCTTCTGATTCAAATACAAGATTGTGTGTTGAGTATACAAAATAATGTTTTGTAACAGGGTCTTTGAATATTGTCGGGTCGTGAACACCTTCCGTTGTGTCTGCACTGTCGGCAGGTGTAGCGTCAGGAAATTCAACGCTTGCGGTAGGTAAGTAACCTGCTTCGTAGGTTGCAGTCTTGTCATCAACTGTGCTTGATACAAGAACTTTATAATACGAAACATTACTGTCACCTGTTATGTAATCTGTAAAGTCGTAACTGTCCATAATACCGAGTGTTACAGAATCAAGCGTCTGTACAGCGTCGGACTGCTTTCCGTCTTTGTCAAAAGGAACAATTTGTAATGAAACAGACTGCTCTGACGGAGTGTAGTTTGTAACGCTTGTTTTCACTTTTACTTTATCGCCTGTACGGATTTGGAATGCTTTGTTGTCACTTAACGGTTGTAAGCCGTCTATTGAATTCCATACGAACACTTTTACAGTGTCATTTTCGTTTTTCTTTATATTTTCAAAAGTAACTGTTTTGTCTGATGTTACATCTGATTTACTCTTTTTTGCTGCATTTGTAAGAACACCGTTTGAGTATGAAGCTGCAATTATTTCATATTTGTCCTCTGAAGGCGACGGAACTGAAACGGTAACGTTATTGCCACTTTCTGTAACACTGTAATTTGTATAGAATTGAGTGTTAATATCAAGACAATTCTTTTCTTTTACAGTTTCCTCTTGCTCTCTTTGTATAGCTTTTGCGGCAAGTTGGTTAATTTCGGTTTCGTTCAATGCTCTGCCGTATACTTTGAAATCATCAATCATACCCGAAAAACCTTCTCCGCTACCCCAGTTTGCGTGACCGATCCATGTAGACGCGTCAGCAGTAAACAGTGACTTGATGTCAACTGCCGCAGTGTCTGAGGCTAATAGTTTACCGTTTACATATACCTTTGTACCGTCAGCGGTAAATACTGTTGTGACGTATTGCCAGTCACCGCTTGCGTTTGCATTAACGCTGCTCAGACGTGTTCCGCTGTTGTTGTAACGTTCAACGGTATAGCCTGATGATGAGGCAAGCATACCTAAATATTTTTCGTTAAGATAATCTTGTGAACCGCTTACAGGTGTTGTCATAAACGCCCATCTGCTTGACGGTTTAATCCAAAAAGAAAATGTTGCGGCATCTTTGCCGTTTAAAAGACCTTTCGGAAGTTCAAGATAATTGCCTGCTGCGTCTGTTGAAATGCTTAATGCTTTGCTTGAAACGTCATAGTTGTCAACATAGCCTACACTGCCGTGTTCCGTAACGGTACCGCCGACCGTTGCATTGAATGAGCCAGAGGAAGTGCCTGTTTCATCAAACGTGATGTCCATAAGCAGACCGTCCGTAGGCAGTGCGTCATCAGCCAATGCGGTGTGCGGTGTGGCAAGGACCGAACACAACATAGATGCTGAAATAACACTGCTCAAGACTTTTTTCAGTGTTTTGTTCATTGTATCTCTCTCCTTACATATGTTTTTTAACTATATTATTATACCAAAAAAAATTGGCAGTGTAAATAATATAAGAATATAAGCACAATAAATTAGTGATAAAACACTGATTTTTTGAATAATATTGAATTGGAGGTGGGACGTGTGAAATTAAACGACATTGCAGCCGACGAAAAACACGGTAACGGACTTTTGGGATTGCTTATTTTTTTGCTTGTTGTCGGTGTGACGGTAGGGAGTGTGTATTTGGCGAAAAACAGCGGCGATATGGCAGAGGGGATAAAAAATTATATAGGCAGTTTTTGTACGGCTGTAAGCGAAAATAAGAACAGTATGACTGTTTTTAAAAATTCGTTACAAGCTAATCTTATCAGTGTCGGAATTGTATTTTTAATGGGATTTTTGCGATTCGGTTTTATTGTAACGGGAGCGATTATTGTAAGGAAAGGGTTTATAATAGGTTTTACAACCGCGTCATTTATTAAATTCTATGGAGCAAAAGGTATGCTTGTTATGCTTTCAACAATGCCGACAATACTTATAACAATACCGACATTACTGCTTTTTTCGGCTGTAAGCATTAAATATTCACTTAATTCCGAAAGAAAATCAAAAAAAATAATTTTTTCGTATATATTTTTTATGATAATAATAATTTCTATATTTTGTGTTGCGTCATTGTCGGAGGGATACTTGACCACAACATTTATGAGCTGGGTTTCGCCGAAATTAAGCTAAAACGCTGAAAATGGCGTAAAAACAAGAAAAATAGGGGTTTACAAATTAAAAAAATGTGGTATAATTATAATCACATTGAAACATAAATGAAATATTTTTGAAATATACGTAAAGAAACAGTAAACTCGGAGGAATGAACAAAATGAATACCTACGTTAAGGAATACACAAGTTTTATGACAGATATACGCCATAAATCGCTAAACACAGTTGAATCATATAAGCGTGATGTTACACAATATATTTCTTATCTTGACGGAACAGGCGTAACGGATATATCGTCTACAACAAAGACCACGGTATTGTCATATTTGCTTTATCTTCAAAAGGAGGGCAGAGCAAGCTCGACTGTTTCAAGGACACTTGCGTCACTTCGTTCGTATTATTTGTTTATGATGCAAAACGGTGTTGTAAAGTCAAATCCGACTTCTAATCTTGAGGCACCTCATGTGGAAAAGAAAATTCCGAAAATTTTATCAGGCGAAGAAGTTGAACTTCTTTTGGAACAACCTAAAAACTGTGATAATAAGGGTATACGTGACAAGGCTATGCTTGAACTTTTGTACGCAACAGGTATAAGAGTGAGTGAACTTATCAATCTTGACGTAAGTGATGTTAATGTTCCTATGAGCTTTGTTCGTTGTAAGGGCGGAAAGAAAGAACGTATTATTCCTATGGGACATCAGGCAAAAGACGCACTTGAAAATTACATAAACAATGTCAGAAAATATATGGTTAAAGATGAAAACGAAACAGCGTTGTTCGTAAATTGCAGCGGTGCGCGTCTTTCAAGACAGGGGTTCTGGAAACTTATAAAATACTATCAGCATATCGCAGGTATCGAAACTGATATAACACCGCATACTTTACGTCATTCGTTTGCGGCACATCTTCTCGAAAACGGTGCTGATTTACATTCAATTCAAGAAATGATGGGACATGCAGATATTTCATCGACGCAAGTTTATTCAAGAATGATGAACAGTAAAATTAAAGACGTATATGCAAAAGCTCATCCGCGTGCATAAGAAAAATATGCCTTACACTCGTAGGGTATATTTTTTTTGAATAATTAATAATTCATTATACAAAATAACTATTGACACAAACGGCGGTGTAATGATATATTATAAGTTGGAAAAAATATATAATTGTTAATAATCGAAACGGAGAATAAATATGTTTATAGATAAGGCTAAAATTTTTATAAAGGCCGGTAAGGGCGGTAACGGCGCAATATCTTTTCATCGTGAAAAGTATGTTGCGGCAGGAGGTCCTGACGGCGGTGACGGCGGTAAGGGCGGTAATGTTATATTTAAAGTTGAGCTTGGTATGACTACTCTTATGGATTTCAGATATAAGAGAAAGTATGTCGCTCAAAACGGTATGGACGGTTCGGGTAAACGTCAAAAGGGTAAAAAGGGTGAAGATATAATAATCAAAGTACCGCAAGGTACAATCGTTCGTGACGCGGAAAGTAATCGCTTGATTGCCGATTTATCCGATCCCGATAAAGAGGTTGTTCTTGCAAGAGGCGGTAACGGCGGTTGGGGTAATGCTCATTTTGCTACGGCGATAAGACAAACTCCGAACTTTGCGAAAAACGGACAAACAGGCGATGAACGTGAAATTGTACTTGAATTGAAGCTTTTGGCTGACGTCGGACTTGTAGGTTTTCCTAATGTCGGTAAGTCAACATTGCTTTCAATGACGACAAAAGCAGATCCGAAAATTGCAAATTATCACTTTACAACGCTTGAGCCGAATTTGGGTGTAGTCGATCTTGGCGACCACAGAAGTTTTGTGCTTGCCGATATTCCGGGAATTATAGAGGGTGCAAGTGAGGGTGTAGGTCTTGGACACGCATTTTTAAGACATATTGAGCGTACAAGAATATTAATTCACGTTGTTGATGTTTCTGGAATTGAGGGAAGAAATCCGATAGAAGATTTTGATATTATAAATTCGGAACTTTCAAAATACGATTTGGAATTGGAATCAAGACCGCAGATTGTGGCGGCAAATAAAACAGACATAATTCAAGATATGGACAAATACAACGCATTTCTTGAAGAAATGAAAAACAGAGGTATAGAAGTATTTGAAATTTCTGCCGCTACAAATAAAGGTGTTGCGGAACTTATGAATAAAACTTACGAGGAACTTTCAAAATTACCTCCGATAGCTATATTCGAGCCTGAAATGGATATTAACGAAGAAGAATACATTACGGATGACGAAAAAGGCTATGAAATTAAACGCGAAAACGAAAAATACGTTATATCGGGTTCATGGATTGAGGCTGTCGGCGGCAGCGTAAACTTCTCCGACCAAGAGTCATTGCAGTATTTCCAACGTGCATTGCTTAAACGCGGTGTTATTGAGGACTTAATCAATATGGGAATAAAAGAGGGAGAAATTGTTCAAATCGGTGATTTGGAATTTGAATTTGTATTCTAAAAAAATATATATCAGAGTTTGAGGGACACTAAAATTTAGTGTCCCTTTTATATTCACTATTTTGTTTTAAATAAAGACCGAATGCACAAAATATACAGGCTACAACAACAATGATTGCGGTAACGGTTTCGATAGTCGATGAAATTGCAAACGAACGGCTCATAGACGGCTCAAATACTGCCGTTGTTATAGGGTTAAATCTAAAGTATATGTACATATATAGTCCCGCTATAATTCCGTGCATGGCTTTACCGATTATATACGGTGCGAGCGACAGATGAAATCTTGCAATTACAGCCATAACCTGTGCGTGTACACTGAGTCCCGCAAAGCCGACAACAACAGATGTAAATACCAATTTATCCATAATAGGAATAGTCAATCCCGATATTTTTACTGTCCCCGTAACAAATTCCAAAAGCCCCGAAACAAGTGCGGACGTAACTCCGCCGACAGGCAAAATGTCAAGAAAAAGTCTGCTTATTACACTGAAAAAAAGTACCGCTCCGCAAACGGTCAATATATTTCTGATGCTGTTTTGAAGTGCAATATCGAATATTTCACCCATACTTCTTTCGGGTGTTGTCATTCTTGTCGGAGGTGCGGTGTGTTTGTTTCTGCCGTAAAATCTAAACAGAATACCGACCGTTAAAGCCGCAAGAATGTGTGCGATGTAAAGAGCGATACCGTATTTTATATTTGAATATATCGCAATACCGACAGAACCCAATATAAACAGAGGACCTGAATTGTTACAGAAAGCAAGCAAGCGTTCAGCCTCTGTTTTTGAAAGGTAATTGTTTGCGTATAATTCACCTGCGGTAACAGCACCTAAAGGATAACCGCTTACAATACCGAGTATAAAGGCACTGCTCCCAACGGGACTTATCCGAAAAAGCGGATACATACAAAATTGAAATGCCTTTGCCAAAAGTTCGCAAAAACCGGAATATATCAAAATTCCCGAACATATAAAAAACGGAAAAAGAGTCGGTACAATCATTTCAAGACATAAATCTATTGCGTCTGAGGCGTATCTTATCGCACTTGACGCATTTTTTATAAGCAGAACAACCGCACCGACGGCAAACAAGTAAATCAGTATTTTCTTTATTTTCACATTATCATCTCCGATTTTAATTTTTATTAAATTATATGATAACTTTTTTGTACTTAAAACCGCTTGTTTATCATAATTTATTATAGGAGTTGGTAAAAATGAAAAAATGTATATCAGAAAGTATAGCAGACGCTTGGGGAGTGCCGAAAGAAGTTATAATGAATATTCCCAAACTTACAATCGCGGGTGCGAGTGAAATATATATAGAAAATCATAAAGGAATACTCAGTTATACGGATACGGAAATTCGGGTGTCAACGCCTATGGGGATAGTCAGAGTGTTCGGAAATGGACTTTCGATTGACAGAATACGTTTTGAAGATATATTAATATCGGGTCAATTTAAGCAAATTGAATACGAAATCTGAAAAAGGGAGTAAAAAATGTTTAAGAAGTTCTTTAAATTTCTTTACGGATATGTTATAATAAAAGTGTATGGCAAAGGTGCAGAAAGATTTATAAATATTTGTTTAAGACGTAATATTTATGTATGGAACATAAAACCGTTTGATGACGGTATTGAAATGTGTATTTACATAAAGGATTTTTTTCATATACGTCAAGTCAGAAAAAAGAGTAATGTAAAAATCAAAATATCACAAAGACGCGGAATAAAGCATTTAATGCATCTGTACAGAAAACGATATTTGTTTTTGATTGGATTTGCATTGTGTATCATATTTTTTGCCGTGTCGGCTCAGTTTATATGGGTTGTTGAAATTAACGGTGTGGAAAACAGCGATATAAACGGTATAATATCTACGCTTGACAGTATCGGTATAAAGAGCGGTGCACTGAAAGCAAAACTGCCTGACGGTATGGAAAGCAAGGCGGCGATTATAAATAACAATGACCATATAGCTTGGGCATGGGTTTATATTGAGGGTGCAAAGGCACGCGTAGAGATATACGAACAGATTATTCCACCGAATATTCTTGACAAAGATACACCTTGTGACATTGTTGCGGCGTGTGACGGAATTATAAATCATATGATTGTCAAAAACGGCGAAGAAGTTTTGAATGACGGTGACGCGGTTAAAACAGGCGATGTGATTGTATCGGGAAAGGTTGCAACTTATAAAGAGGGTTATCCCGAAGAATACATATATGTTCACTCAATGGCGGATATAATGGCTTATACAACTCATTCAAAAAACGGCGACTATAAGCTGTATTATGAATCGAGAGTGCCAACCGGCAAAAATAGATATATGGTTTCGCTTGAGGTTTTCGGAAAAATGTTTTCATTGCCTTTGGGCAGAATGAATTTTGAAGAATATGATGTAAATGAAACAAGGCATGAAATGTGTATACCGTTTTTCGGATATACGGGAATTGCGTTCGATACGGTCAAATATACCGAAGTAAATGTAAACAAAGAGCCGATAAGTATAGAAACAGCCGTAGAATTTGCAAAAAATGACTTAGAAGAAAAAATATCAAATGAATTGCTGTACGGCTCAATTTTGACAGACGAGAATGTTGAATATGAAAAGATTGATAATGAAACAATAAATGTAAAACTTGAAATGGATTTCATACAAAATATAGCTACCAGTCAGCCTATTTCGGCTGATACAGAAGGAGAGGAAATACTTGATAAACAGACAGATTGAAGTACCGCAGGAGGTCGATTTGGCATCTCTTTTCGGAAATTTTGATGAAAATGTCAAAATGCTTGACAAAGCACTTTCGGTAAATATCGCGTCACGCGACAACGCTTTGAGAGTGACAGGTGAAGAAGAAAATGTTGAAAAGGCAAGCCAAGTTATTAATATGCTTATGCAGATTATCGCAAGAGGCGAGATTATCGACCAGCAGAAAGTATTGTATGCGATAACAATGGTACAGGAAAACGGCGGGATTGACATTAAAATGATGGGTGATGACTGTATTGCAATCAGTGCAAAGGGTCACCCGATTAAGACAAAAACGCTCGGACAGAAAAAGTACGTTGACGCGATAGACAAAAATACTATTGTGTTCGGTATAGGTCCTGCCGGTACGGGTAAAACATATCTTGCGGTTGCAAAGGCTGTAACGGCACTTAGAAGTAAAGAGGTAAGCAGAATTATTCTTACAAGACCTGCTGTTGAGGCAGGCGAAAAACTCGGTTTTCTTCCGGGTGACTTGCAGAATAAGGTTGACCCGTATTTAAGACCGCTTTATGACGGTATGTATGAAATGCTCGGCGGTGAGGGCTTCTTGAAATATCAGGAAAAGGGCGTAATTGAAGTTGCACCGCTTGCATATATGCGTGGCCGTACTCTTGACAATGCGTTTATAATTCTTGACGAGGCACAGAATACAACACCTGAGCAGATGAAAATGTTTTTGACAAGAATAGGTTACGGTTCTAAAGCGATTGTAACGGGTGATATAACTCAAATCGACTTGCCGGGAGATAAGCGCTCGGGATTAAAAGAGGCGGCTAAAATTCTAAAAAATATTGAAGATATATCTTTTTGTACATTTACCGAAAAAGACGTTGTACGTCATCCGCTTGTACAACAAATTATAAAAGCATACGCAAAGTATGACGAGGAACAGGAAAAGAGAAGAAACAAGAGGAAATCAAATGGTTGAACTAATACTTGAAAACGAACAGGATAAGGAAGAGTTAACTCCGGAAATTGAAAAGGCAATAAAGGACGTTTGCATTGCCGTTATGGAGGAAGAAGAATGTGACTTCGACGCTGAAATCAGCGTTACGCTTGTGGATAATGATACAATTCGTTCTATAAACAAGGAACAGAGAGATATTGACAGAGCGACGGATGTTTTGTCATTCCCAATGCTGGAATTTGATGGGGACGGAATATCGGACGATGAGTACGATATGGACGGTGAGCTTGTGATGCTTGGTGATATTGTTATATCGATGGAACGTGCAAGAGAACAGGCGAATGAATTCGGACACAGTTTTTTGAGAGAAGTGGCTTTTTTGACGGCACATTCAATGCTCCACTTGCTTGGATATGACCATGTTGATGATAAAGATGGTGAAGAAATAATGTGCGAAAAACAGGAAAGAGTTTTAACTTCGCTCGGAATAACTCGTGATTAGGAGAAAAAATTATGAAGAATAAGAAAAGTTTTAAATCGGGATTTGCGGCAATAATAGGTATGCCGAATGTGGGAAAGTCAACATTACTTAATACGATAGTAGGACAAAAGATTGCAATAATATCAGATAAACCTCAGACAACAAGAAATAAAATACTTGCAATTTACTCAACAGATGAAGAACAGATTATATTTACCGATACACCCGGAATACACAAACCGCATAACAAGCTTGGGGAATATATGGTACACGTTGCAAATGAAAGTATGGACGATACGGATGTACTTATATTTGTTGTGGACGCAAGTAAAAAAATACAGGAAACAGAACGTGAAATAGCAAAAAATATTTCAAAAACAGGACTTCCGTGCATATTGGTTTTGAATAAAGTAGACCTTATGAAAAAAGAGGATTTACTTCCGATAATTGCAGATTATTCGAGTATGCACGATTTTGCGTCGATAGTGCCTGTAAGTGCAAAGAATAATGACGGAGTCGATATTTTATTGCACGATATTGAGGACTATCTTGAAGAAGGACCGGAATTTTATGATTCGGATATGGTAACGGATCAGCCCGAAAAACAGATTGCGGCTGAAATTATCCGCGAAAAACTTTTGTGGCTGCTTGATAAGGAAGTTCCGCACGGTATTGCTATTGAAATCACCAAAATGCAGGAAAAAGAAAAAATTACAAATATTTACGCGACAATATACTGCGAAAAAGCGTCACATAAGGGAATTATAATCGGTAAGCACGGAGAAATGCTTAAGAAAATAGGTACGATGGCAAGAGGCGACATCGAGAAAATGCTTGATAAAAAAGTCTACCTTGAACTTTGGGTAAAAGTAAAATCGGATTGGAGAAACAGTGACTTTTTAATCAAGAATTTCGGTTTCACAAATGAATAGTAAATAGTGTTAGTATAACCGCTGAAAAAATGAAAAACATAAAGATAATAAGTTATTTTTTCGGAGGGATAGGTTATGGAGCTTAACAGACTTTCGTGGGAAACTTTTACGAGAACGGGCGATATAGACGCTTATTTGCTGTATAAAACGGTAAGCGGTATAACGGAGCAAGAGGATAAGGATGATACATGGCAGAAATTAGAGCAAGAGGCATTATCATAAAGCAGTCCGATTACGGTGAAGGGCATAGAATGCTGACTGTATTTACGGAAGAATACGGGATAGTTAAGGCCGTCAGCTACGGTGTTAAAAAATCAAAGAGCAAAGCTGCCGCATCAAGTCAATTTTTGTGTTACGGTGATTTTGATTTTTACAAAGGTGTTGGAAAAGATATAATGACAATTAATAATATTGACACTCTTGACGGCTTTTATCCTGTTTCGGAAGATATAAAAAAATTATCCCTGTGCGTTTATCTTGCAGATATAACTTATTGTATTCTTGGTATGAATAACCCCGATTCGAGAATGTTGCATTTGTTTTTGAACAGTGTGTATGCACTTGCGTACCGTGATGAGCCGATGGACAAGGTTAAAGCGGTGTATGAACTCAAAATGATGAGTATAGGCGGATATTCGCCACAGCTTAATGCGTGTGTGTCATGCGGAAGTAATGAGGTGTATGCGTTTGACTTGCTAAAGGGCGGAAGTGTGTGCAGAGCGTGCGGCGGCAAATATATTGTTAAGTTGGACAAAAATCTTTACAGAGCTTTGGATTACATAATATATTCAGATGATAAAAAAATGCTCAGTTTTAATGCAAGTGACGGATTGATGAAGTTGCTTTGCAAAATCGCCGAACAGTATGTTGAACTTCAGCTTGACCAAAAGTTTTCAAGTTTGGATTATTATAAAACAATGCTCACTATGTAATTGGTTAGTTTACATAAAAGTATTTATATATTCATTGAAAAAACAATGTTTTTTGGTTAAAATAGATAAAACGTTAAAAAATAATAAAAAAAGCTTGCAATTCTCTCTGCGATGATGTATAATATTACGGTATTATAGATTAAATTTCGTGGAGGTGTAAAAAAGTGCCAAACATTAAATCAGCTAAAAAAAGAGTAAGAGTTACAGAAAAGAAGACTCTTATCAACATGGCTCACAAGACTGCTCTAAAGACAGCTATCAAAAAGTTTGAAGCAGCTGCAAAGGCAGGCAACAAGGAAGAGGCTCAACAGCTTTTCAACGAAGCTGCAAAGAAGCTTGACCAAAGTGTAAACCGCGGTATTCTTCACAAGAACAACGCTGCAAGAAAGAAGTCACAGCTTGCTCTTAAACTTGCAAAACTTGCGTAAAAGTCATTTAAAGGAGTTACAATTTTGTAGCTCCTTTTTTTGTACATAGATAAAGGTGAAATTATGCAAATTAACAGATTATTTGAAATTATATACATATTGCTTGACAAAAAGACCATAACGGCTAATGAATTGGCAAAGAAATTTGAAGTATCAAGCCGTACGATTTATCGTGACGTTGAAATCCTGTCGGGTGCCGGAATACCGATTTACACCACCAAGGGCAAAGGTGGCGGAATATCTATTCTTGATGATTTTATACTTGACAAGTCGGTTATATCAAAGGAAGAACAAAGTGCGATAATAACGGCACTTACTGCTATGTCAGTGTTGCCGAATGTTGAAAAAACAGGCATTGCGGATAAAATGTCATTACTTTTTAAATCTAACGACAGTTCATGGATTGACGTTGACTTTTCGGATTGGAAGGTGGAACAAAAGAATTTTTTCGATAAAATAAGAGATTCGATAATTGAACGATTTGCACTGAAGCTGAAGTATATAAACAGTAACGGCGAAATTTCCGAGCGCATTGCAGAGCCGCTTAAACTGTATTTTAAAAGTAAATCGTGGTATCTTATCGCATATTGCAGAAAAGCCGATGATTACAGAATGTTTAGGTTGTCACGGATAAGGGAGGTTGAAGTGACAAACGAACATTTTGAACGTGAAATGTGTGAATATAAGTATGATAACGATGATGAAAATATTTGCGTTAATGTAAAATTGAAAATAAGCAAAAATGCCGAATACCGTGTTTATGACGAATTTCAAGACGCTGAAAAAACGGCGGACGGCGATTTTATTGTGAATATGTCATATCCCGAAAATGAATGGCTTTACGGCTATATAATGTCGTTTGGGGAGTATGCGGAAGTGCTTGAACCAACATACATAAGAGATATAATTAAAACGAAAATAGAGAAACTGATAAACAATTATTTATAATATGACATAACGATGTCATATTAGGTGTGTTATACTTCTTGTATCAAGTTAAAGGAGGATAACAAAATGGAATATGAAATTGTAAATCTCGAAGAAAAGAAAGTGGTGGGCATATCAGCCGTAACCAACAACAAATCACCTGAAATGCCGAAGATTATCGGTGGTTTATGGGACGAATTTTATAAAAAGGTCTACGGTGAGATTAACGACAAAACGAATAACAAATCAATCGGTATGTATCATAAGTATCAGCCAAACGGTGACTATACCGTTTCAATATGTGCGGAGGTGAACAGCACAAATCAGAATTACGAAGTGATTACAATACCAAGCGGAAAATATGCTAAATTTATTGTAAAAGGCAACGTTGTTACGGCGGTGCAGGAATTTTGGCAAAAGGTTTGGAATATGAACCTTGACCGTTCGTTTGTGTGTGACTTTGAAGAATACCAAGCAGGTGACGATATGGATAATATGGAGATACATATGTACATTTCTCTTAAATAATTAGATTGACAATTCCTTGTGATGATGATAAAATTTTCACAAGGAATTTTTTATTGAGAGGATGAAAATAATGGCTATAACAAAAGAATTGTTTGGAACATTGCCAAACGGACAGGATATAACCGCATATTTGATTGATAACGGCAACGGAGTAAGTGCGAGAATTTTAAATTACGGCGGTATTGTCAGAAATCTTTATGTAGAGGACAAGAACGGTGTTAAAACCGATGTTGTGCTTGGACGTGAAACGATGGAAGATTATCTAAATAACGACGGTTTTCTCGGCGCACTTATCGGCAGACACGCAAACAGAATTGCAGGTGGCGAATTTGAGCTTAACGGTACAAAATATAATGTAGGACTTAATGAAGGTAATAACAGCTTGCACGGCGGAATAAACGGCTTTGATAAAAAGGTTTGGAGTGCGGAAGAAATTGACGGGGAAGAACCGTCATTGAAACTTTCAATCGTGTCAGAGGACGGCGAGGAAGGTTTTCCGGGAACACTTAAAGTAACTGTTACATATACTCTAACAAAGGGAAATGCACTGAAAATTAATTACAGTGCGGTGACAGACAAGGATACAGTGGTGAATCTTACAAATCATTCTTATTTCAATCTTGCGGGACACGCAAGCGGTACAATCGATAATCAGATACTTCAAATCAATTCGGAATTTTATACACCGAACGACAGTGAATGTATGCCGACAGGCGAAGTACTTTCTGTTATGGGTACGCCGTTTGATTTCAGAGCACCAAAGCCGATAGGACAGGATATAAACGCAGATTTTGAGCAAATAGAAATGTTCGGCGGTTATGATCACAACTTTGCGATTTCGGGCAGAGGTTACAGACTTTGTGCCATTGCAAAGTGCCTTGAAAACGGCATAACAATGGAAGTGTATACAGATAAACCGGGTGTTCAGTTATATACATCAAACGGACTTCCGGAGGGGATATATAAAGAAGGTGCAAAATACAGTACACATCAGGCATTTTGTCTTGAAACACAGTATTTCCCAAACGGTATGAAGAACAGTCACTTTATTGCTCCTATTTTAAAGGTCGGTGATGAATATAATTTTACAACAGAGTACAAATTTATTGTAAAGTAACAGATATTAAAGTAGGCTTTTTGCGTTATTTGTAACATTTTTAATTGACTGATTATACAGTGTGTGGTATAATAAAACAAAGTGGAATGTTTTAAGGAGGGTTTTTGATGTCATACAAAGAAATGACTAAAGAAGAATTACAGGAAATCCGCAAAGAAGTTGCGGCAAAATATGATGAGCTAAAGGCTAAGGGTTTAAAACTTGATATGTCAAGAGGTAAGCCGAATACCGAACAGCTTGATATTTCTATGGGAATGATTGATACACTTACCGACTACAATCTTGTAGGTGAACAAGGCGTTGACTGTCGTAACTACGGTGTGCTTGACGGTATAATTGAGGCTAAAAGACTTCTAAGTGCAATGATTGAATGTCCCGTAGACAATATTATAATTTACGGTAATTCAAGTCTTAATGTTATGTATGACACAGTTGCCCGTTCAATGACGCACGGTGTTATGGGCTCAACTCCATGGGCAAAGCTTGATAAAGTTAAGTTCTTGTGTCCTGTACCGGGATATGACAGACATTTTGCAATTACAGAATTTTTCGGTATTGAAATGATTAATATTCCTATGACTGAGGACGGACCTGATATGGATATGGTTGAGGACCTTGTTTCAAAGGATGAGGCAATCAAGGGTATTTGGTGTGTACCGAAGTATTCAAACCCTATGGGTATAACATATTCTGATGAAACAGTAAGACGTTTTGCAAATCTAAAGCCGGCGGCTGAGGATTTTAGAATTTATTGGGATAATGCGTATTGCATACATCATTTATATGAGGATCATCAAGACCACATTCTTGAAATTCTTGAAGAATGTGAAAAAGCAGGTAATCCTGATATGGTATTTAAGTTCTGCTCAACATCAAAGGTCACATTCCCAGGCTCGGGTATAGCCGCTATTTCAGCATCAAAGGCTAACCTTGACTTTATCAAAAAGCAGATGTCGGTACAGACTATCGGTCACGATAAACTTAACCAACTTCGTCATGCAAGATTTTTTGGTGACTTCAACGGTATGCTTGAGCATATGAAAAAGCACGCAGATATTATAAGACCTAAGTTTGAAGCTGTACTTGAGATGCTTGACAAGGAACTTGGAGATTTAGGCATAGCAAAATGGACAAAGCCAAACGGCGGTTACTTTATCGGTTTCGATACTATGGACGGCTGTGCTAAAAAGGTCGTTGCTATGTGTAAAGAAGCAGGTGTTGTTATGACTCCGGCAGGTGCAACATATCCGTACGGAAAAGACCCTCACGATTCAAATATCCGTATTGCACCGACATTCCCGTCAACAGAAGAATTAAAGCAGGCATGTGAAATTTTCGTTACTTGCGTAAAACTTGTAAGCCTTGATAAAATTCTTGAAACAAAGTAATTAATTAATGATTAAATGAGCGTTTACGGAACGCTCATTTTTTGTTAGATAAAATTGACAACGGCATTGTTTTATGATAAAATTATAATTCAATGAATATTATGTTATCATAACTAATGATAAACAGTCGAAAGGAGCATTGAAAAGTGCTTGAGCTTAAAAATATAAGTTGGGAAATTCCCGATGGAGATAAAATTTTAAAGGGTATAGATTTAGAAATACCTGACGGCAAAATGACCGTTATAACAGGTCCGAACGGTGGCGGTAAAACTTCTCTTGCAAAGATTATCGCAGGACTCGAAGTGCCTAATTCGGGTGAAATTTTGCTTGACGGTGAGAATATAACCGATTGGGATATTACAAAACGTGCTAAAAATGGCATTGCATACGCATTTCAACAGCCTGTGCGTTTTAAGGGCATTACAGTAAGAGATTTGCTTAATCTTGCGGCAGAGAGAACATTGTCCGAAAGAGAGATATGCTCTGTACTCGGTGAAGTCGGTCTTTGTGCAAGAGATTATATTGAAAGAGATGTTGACGCAAGTCTTTCGGGCGGTGAAAGCAAAAGAATTGAGATTGCTACCGTTTTATCGCGTGAAAATGCGAAGATACTTGTATTTGACGAGCCTGAGGCAGGTATTGACCTTTGGAGCTTTACAAGTCTTATTGACGCGTTCCAAAAACTTAAAAACGAAAGCGGAAAATCCTTGCTTGTAATATCGCACCAAGAACGTATACTTGAAATTGCGGACTATATAGTTGTGATTGCGGACGGTAATGTTCGTGCATTTGGTGAGGGTAAAGATGTTCTTCCTCAACTTTTGAAAGAAGAAAAAGAGTCAAAGTGTCCTCTCGGTAAGGATAAGAAAGGAGAGAACAACTGATGAATGAAACAACAAGAGAATTTTTGAAAATCGTTTCCGACATTCAAGGCAACGAACTTGAAACGGCGGCATTTAACATTCGTGAGGACAGTCAGTGTGCCGGCAGACAATCTACTCCGAATATAAAGATTGATTCAAAAGAGGACGGACCTGGTCTTGTTATACACATAAGCAAAAATGCACAAAAGGAAACAGTTTATATACCGGCTTGCGTTACACATGGTGATGTAGACGACCTTGTATATAATGATTTTTATGTTGAGGCAGGTGCAGACGTTATTATTGTTGCCGGTTGCGGTGTGCATACATCAGACGGTCACGATGCACGACATAACGGAATACACCGTTTCTTTATCGGTAAAGGTGCACACGTTTTGTATAAAGAAAAGCATATCGGAACAGGTAAGGGTGTCGGAAAAAGAACGATTGATCCTGTAACAGATGCATATCTTGAAGACGATGCCGTACTTGAAATGGATACAATTCAGCTTAGCGGTGTTGATTCAACTGTAAGAAAAACATCGGGTAAACTCGGTGCAAGAGCAAAGCTTATCATACACGAAAGAATTATGACAGACGGTGACGAAAAGGCTAAAACTGAATTTGAGGTTGAACTTAACGGTGAAGATTCGGGTGTTGATTTGGTGTCACGTTCGGTTGCAAAAGGCAATTCGTATCAGGAATATCATTCGACAATAAAGGGTAACTGCCGTTGTACGGGACATTCCGAATGTGACGCAATACTTGTCGGAAACGGTAAGGTTAACGCCGCACCGGCTTTATTTGCAGGCGATATTGACGCGTCACTTATACATGAGGCGGCAATCGGAAAAATCGCAGGAGAACAGCTTATAAAATTGCAGACTCTCGGTCTTACTTCGGAAGAGGCGGAGGCAAAGATTATCGAAGGCTTTTTGCGTGGTTAAATCACGAAATACACTATTCGTAAGAATAGTGTATTTTCGTATGAAATTATTAGGAAGAAGTGGTCATCTTGAGGCAAATCCCTCAAAATTATTTGTTTAGTAAAATTGATTTAAAAAAACTTATTGTACCGCTTATAATAGAACAATTTTTGACTATTGCTGTCGGTCTTATAGATTCAATGATGGTTGCGAGTGTCGGAGAATCGGCGGTATCGGCAATATCGCTTGTTGATACTGTAAACATACTTATTATAAACATATTTACGGCACTTGCAACAGGCGGAGCTGTTGTTGCAGGGCAGTATATAGGAATGAAACAGGAACATAATTCCTGCAAAGCGGCGAACCAAACGCTTATATTTACAACGCTTATTGCACTGTTTGTAATGATTATCGTGTATGTGCTGAAAAATTTTATACTTCATACCGTTTTCGGACAGATTGAAGATGATGTTGCAAATTATGCAAATACATATTTGCTCATAGTGTCGGCGTCAATTCCGTTTATCGGAATGTATAATGCGGGCGCAGCTATATTCCGTGCAATGGGAAATTCAAAGGTTTCAATGAACACATCGCTTATTATGAATCTTGTAAACATAGTCGGTAATGCGATACTTATTTACGGTTTTCATATGGAAATTGCCGGTGCGGCAATACCAACGCTTATATCAAGAATAGTTGCGGCGGTTGTGATTGTTGTAAGACTTGGAAATCAAGATTTACAGATACATATTGACCGACCGTTTAAGCTGAAATTCGATTGGCGAATGATTAAAAATATACTTAGAATAGGAATACCGAATTCGCTTGAAAACTCAATGTTTCAGCTTGGTAAAATATTGGTGCTTACAATAGTAACGGCATTTGGCACAAGAGCTATAACCGCAAATGCGGTATCAAACACAATAGCAATGTTTCAGATACTGCCGGGGATGGCGATATGTCAGGCTATATTAACCGTATCAAGTCAGTGTGTCGGTGCAAACGACTATAAACAGCTTGATTTTTACATAAAGCGACTTATGAAAACGATATATGTGTTTGTCGTTGCAATAAATGTAGTTGTGGTTGCGATACTTCCGCTTATATTAAAAGCGTACAATTTATCAAGTGAAACAACCGAGATTGCAAAACAAATTATATGGTATCACGCAATCTGTACTTGTACGATATGGCCGCTTTCGTTCGCATTGCCTAATTCACTTCGTGCCGCAAATGACGTAATGTTTACAATGATAGTTGCAATTTTGTCGATGTGGATATTCAGAATAGGTGCAAGCGTGGTAATAGCCAAATGGCTCGGATTTGGTGTACTCGGTGTATGGATTGCAATGACGATTGATTGGTTTGTCAGAGCAATTATATTTGTAATACGATACAAATATAAAATAAAAAGTAAATGCAAGATTTAAAACCACCTCATTTTTTATGAAAGAGAATACGAATAATATATTGAAAGATGAAGTTAGAAGAAAGAGTGGCAGAAGCCACAAATGATAAAAAACTGAAAAATGATTTAATCGGTGAATACCAAAATTTCATCTTGGCAGCTATAAGCAAGACGCTTAAAAGAAGTGTTACGACAAGTGATGATGAGTATATCATTGCTATGATGGCTTTCGGCGACGCGATTGACGGCTATAATGAAAATAAAGGTAATTTTCTCGGTTTTGCAAAGACTGTTATACGAAACAGAATTATTGACAGTATAAGGCGTGAGGCAAAACATAATTCAGTGCCGTTTTCTGCGTTGGAAAAAGAAAATTCAGACGGTGAAACAATTGAATTTTAAATACATACCGTTGATAAAAGCGATTTGAAGTGGGAAATCGAATCACTTACGGAGGAACTCAGCAATTTTGAAATATCATTTTTTGAACTTGCGGAGGTCAGTCCGGAAAGTCGTAAAACGAAACGGCTTTGTTTTGATGCGGTGAACTATATTATAAACAACAGTGAACTTGTAGATATAATTATGAATAAGCACATATTGCCGATAAAAGAGATTACCGATAATATAAAGCTGAACAGAAAAGCTATCGAACGTCACAGGAAATACATAATAACGGCGGTTATTGATATAACTCAGGATTATCCTGCCATTGCCGAATATTTCAATATGAGGGAGGTGTGAAATATGAGCGGAGTTATTGTGTCCGTGAAGGGCAGATATGCGGTTTTGCTTACAAAAAACAGCGATTTTATAAAGGTAAAAAACAAAAATTATTCTGTCGGCGACAAAGTGAAAATACCGCAGTATAAAGGGCAAATTCTTGCGGCTGCGGCAAGCTTTATTGTTGTGTGCGGCGGTATAAGTTCATATTTTGTGCCTGCAAAATATATGTACAAAGCGGTAAAACGTGTATCGTGTCAACCGATGACGGTGCAAATGCGGCAGGTGATGAGCCGACAGAGAATGCAATTACTCTAAGCAGTGATGATATAGCCGAATTTGCAGGACCGGGCGGTTTTGGCGGCGGAAACCAAGGACCTAACTGGGGCGGTGAGGACAGTTCAAGCTACGGTTATCTTGAAGTTTCAGGAGGTCTGCTTTATATTGAAGCCGAGGGTGATGGATTTGACTCAAACGGTGACGGTGTAATCACTGGCGGTATTGTACTTGTAAACGGTCCTACAAGCGGCGGTAACGGCGTATTTGATGTAGGTGACAATAACAATGCTTTGACGATAACAGGCGGTATTGTAATCGGTGCAGGTACATCTGATATGGCTGTTACACCTACTAAAGCGACTAATTCGCAGTATTATGTTGTTGCATCAGGTTCATCATCGTCAGGCGGCGGTGGTGGATTTGGCGGACCTGGCAGCAGTTCATCAAGTTCGGGATTTTCAACACAAGCGGCAGGTAAGGCATTTCAGCTTACAGATTCAAGCGGTAATGAGATAGTAACTTATGTACCGTCAAAGCAATACTCATGGGTACTTGTGTCAACACCTGAAATGTCAATCGGCACATATACTCTAAACTATGGCGGTTCGGTAACAGGCGGAACGTTCACAAACGGAAACTACGGCTTGGTTACAGACGAAACATATTCGGGTTCAAGCACAATTTCATTGTCAGCTAAACAATAATATATTGACGAAAGAAAGCAGTTCATATAATATGGACTGCTTTTTTGTATGTAAATGTATTATTTTGGTTTACAATTTATGCAACATATGTTATTATAATAGTAAGAAGTGCTACTGCAATGATAAAATGAGGTGAAATATATGAAAAAAATAATTAAGGTAATATCTCTATTTTTAATAATAGTTGTTTTCGGTGAAGTGTCATATGCCTCGGAATATTTAAACAACGTTGAATTTACCCAAAAACGTATGGACGAAAATATAATATGGAGTGGCAAAGAATGGATTACGGATACATACCCACCGAAAATATCACAAGATGCTACTGAATTTATGAGTGTAGAAGAAAATGAAGACGTCAAGGAAGAACTAAAGAATTATCGTTATATTTATGTGTGGACGGGAAACGATTATTTGGTATATCAGAGCAATCCTGATTATAGAAAATATAATATGCAAAAGTATTTGTACAGACTTTCAGCTGATTTTCAACAAATATTAAATATATATGAAATTCCGAATTGGATAACTCAAATGGCTTTTATAGATGACAAGATTTATATATCAACAAAAAATGTATATCCTAAAAAAGATGGAGATCGAGTTATTGGCATTAGTTCCGATGATTATGGTATTTATTATAGTACAGACTATTTTGAATGGAGAAAACTTGATTTTGAAGGGGATGATCTAATTGAGTTTAGAAATCAACTGTTTGTTGGTAATAATTTGTGTTTTAATGACAAGGTAATTAAAATTTTATATGAAACATATTCAGGTTATCCTAAATACAAAGTAGGTCAATATCTTTGTGAAATTGACTATAGAAATGAGTACAAAACTGATAATAATACAGTGTTAGCATTCTCGAATGACGGTATATATTGGGTGTATATGATTGTAGATAAGGCAAATATACAAGGAATATCAGAATTAGGCGATGAAATATTGATACAAAAAGATTATAGGAACTATTATGCTTGCAATAAAGAAGAAGTATTTTCACAGCTGCGTGAAAAATTGCCTAATAATCCTGTTTATGTGAAGTTTAACGATGATATTCTCGGCTTTGATGAACCGCCGATTATCGAAGACGGCAGCACGCTTGTGCCTATGAGGTTTTTGTTCGAGCAAATGGGAGCAGATGTTGAATGGGATAGTGAAACTCAGACAGCAACAGCAACGATTGAGAATAAGGCAGTAACATTTTCAATAGATAACGTCAACGCGAGAATAAATAATAAATCCGCTAAAATGGACGTGCCTGCAAGACTCGTAAACGGCAAAACAATGGTACCGCTACGTTTCCTTTCGGAAAATATGGGATACGATGTAGATTGGGATGCCGATAATAGAACAGCAATAATAAAATGAGGTGAAATATATGAAAAAAATAATTAAGGCAATAACACTATTTTTAATAATAGCTATTTTCAGTGAAGTATCATATGCTGCAGAATACTTAAATAGTGTTGAATTTAATGAAAAGTATATGAATAATAACGTAATGTGGAGCGGCAAAGAATGGATTACGGATACATACCCACCGAAAATATCACAAGATGGAACAGATTTTACGGAAGTAGAGGGAAATGAAGAAATACCTAATATAATGAAATTTGGCCATTGTAAGTATGTTTGGACCGGGAGTGATTATTTGGTTTATAAGAAGAATCATGGTTATCTTGATGCTAATCGCACAAAATATATGTATAGGCTTTCCGAGGATTTTAATACCATACTGAATACATATCAAATTCCTAATCTTATAAATAATTTGGAATTCATAGATGATAAGATTTTTATAGCAACGGAAAATGTTTTACCTATGTATAGAGTTAACGGTGACCCTTCCAGTGGTATTTTGAAAGCATATAGATTTTCATTTGAAATTTATTATAGCACAGATTGTGTTGAATGGACAAAAGTTGAAAATGACATAATAAAATCATTCTATGGTGATGGTATTAATATGCAAAAGATAAATGATAAATTATTCATTAATCATATGCTATATTCTGACGACAAGCTCATTGATATAAAATATGAAGCACATGAACCTTGTCGTGTAAGTAAAGTAGGTTCATACATTTGTGAAGTGGTGCCTGATAATGAATATAAAACTGAAAACAATACTGTATTAGCATTCTCAAATGATGGTGTATATTGGGCGTATCTTCCTATAGATATAAAGACGAACGTTATACAGAAAGTATTCGAATTAGGAGATGAGATAGTAATAGAAGACTATCGTGACTATTATGTTGGTGATAAGGAAGAAGTATTTTCACAGCTGCGTGAAAAATTGCCTAATAATCCTGTTTATGTGAAGTTTAACGGGGATATTCTCGGTTTTGATGAACCGCCGATTATCGAAGATGGCAGCACGCTTGTGCCTATGAGATTTTTGTTCGAGCAAATGGGAGCATATGTTGAATGGGATAGCGAAACTCAGACAGCAACAGCAACGCTTGATAATAAGGCATTGACATTCTCAATAGATAACGTCAATGCGAGAATAAATAATAAACCCGCTAAAATGGACGTGCCAGCAAGACTTGTAAACGGCAAAACAATGGTACCGCTACGTTTCCTTTCGGAAAATATGGGATATGACGTAGATTGGGATGCCGATAGCAGGACGGCGATTGTGAACTCATAATTGCCAACTCCAAAAAAATATGATAAAATTGATATATCATATACAAAGAGGTAAAAGGCTATGAAAAGGACGGCATTTTCTTCACATAACGATTTATATATTAATTATCTAAAGAGTGAGAACAAGCACAATATGTCTGTTCAGCATTATCATGATACTTACGAAATATATTTGCAGTTATCGGGCAAAAGGTACTTGTTTTACGACAACACCTGTTACACGTTGGAGCGTGGCGATTTAGCAATTTTTGCTCCGTTTGACATTCACTATGCAGAAAGTCGTGAATCGGATTATTATGAACGATATGTTGTAAATTTCAGACTGGAAGATATGTCTAAAATACTTGATAGTGGCGAATTTCATTTGCTAAAACAAAAAATAAATCCGTGCGTTGTACATTTGACAGAGGACAGGACGCAGAAAGTTTTTGAACTCATAAAAAGAGTTGATGAATATTATAATCGTAAAGGCTTGTTTTCGGATAAGCTTGTCTATTTGGCAATGTTACAGCTTTTTGTGTATGTTGCGGAATGTATTGATGATGAAACGGCTACAGACGGTGAAAAAATATCTCCGCAAATTATAGAGGTGATGAAATACATAAACAAGCACTATGCAGAAGATTTGAACTTGGATAATATATCAGATATTGCGTGTATGAGCAAATATCATTTATGTCGAAAATTCAAAGAGGCAACAGGTGCAACGCTTTTGCAATACATAAACAATGTAAGACTTACAAAGGTACACAGTATGCTTATAAATACTGATATGCCGATAGAAGAAATTGCGGAATGTACGGGCTTTTCTTCGTCAATGCAGCTTACACGTGTGTTTAAAAGTGTATACAATATACCTCCACGAACTTTTAGGAAAAATCAAAAAGTACTGTAATCCATTTGGGTTACAGTACTTTTTGTATGAGCAATATTTGAATAGTGCGTGCTGAATTAAAGCAATATTAGTATGGTTTTTTGTTTGGGTAAATTGTACAATTAGTATAGTAAATCAAATAAAAAGGAGAGATTATTGTGAAAAAGTTCTTAAACACATTAGCTTTAATAGTAATGGTTATAATGCTTGTGAGCACACTTTCGGTTTCAGCCGACAGCGATGGAATACTTAAAAACAAAGTGCTTTACAGTTGGGATTTTTCAAGTGAAGAACAGACCACATCGGACAGCAGTTTAACCGATATACCGATTTTAAACGGAAGTGCCGAATATAGTGCGGACAATCAAAACGTAAAGTTAAACGCAACAAGCGGTGCGGGAATGACAGTAAATCTCTCAACACCTGTTTCGTATGAAACGAGTGAAAATGTAATAAACATTGAATTTGACGCGAATTTGGGAAGTATTGATAAGCAATATTTCACTTATGAAATTAAAAGCGGAGAAAGTAATTTAATCGAATGTAGTTTTATGCCGTACAACAAATCAACAGCAGTAGGTTATCTGAAAGTCGACGGAGTTGATATTATAGAAGATACTGACGATACAAATGTTAATAAGCAGTTAATCAACTACATTTCATCTGCAAAAGGCGACGGAATGACGGCGGTTGTAACGCATTTCAGAAATGAAATAAATCTTGCGGACAGAAGTGTAACGGTTTATATAACAAGTGGAAGTAAATTAGGAACATTTATGGGGAGTTTTGATACAAGTGAATATAACAGCATCACAGGTTTAAATATTAACATAACAAAAAATTCAACAAGCCGATACACTTATATTGATAATGTTAAAATCACGCAATATCAAAGAGTTGCTCCGCCGGACCCGTCAGAACTTGTAAGCGATATAATAACAAATGCGGACGGCGACACTACAACGGTTGACACTTCAAAAATGGTGTACGGCGATACAATCAAAACATTTCTTGTTACAACAGCAAAGGACGGCAAGCTTGTAAAACAATATACAACCGACGCTGATGACAGTGTGAATGTAGACAGTAAAAATGCGGAAGACATAGAGATTTTACCGATTTACACATATGACAATTTAGCAGAAAGTGCATTTAACACCGAAAACGGAGTAACCCTTGACGGAACTTTTGAGGACGGACGATACAACTTTTCATTCCAAAAGTCAAACGGAACATTAACTGATATATATGTAAACGACTATATGGTCGGAAATAATATTGAGCAGACAGGTAAGGGACGTGGTACACCGAAAGGCTCATTATATTCTGTAAATGATATAAAAATTGAGGGAGGAAGTATCAATATATCGACAAGACGAGATGAATATAACGGCAGAACATATCCGAATGCACCTATATCAACTGTTACAATAAACAAAGTTCCTCAAATACTTGAAAGAAAAACAAAAATAACTCTTATGGGCGATTCACTCGTATGTGACTATTACGGCGGGCGTCGTGAGAGTGACCTTGGCAGTAATCAGACAGGTTGGGGACAACAACTCGGTAATTTTATAGACAAGGATAAGTACGAAATTTTAAATCTTGCAAATTCGGGACATTATGCAAAAATACTTTACGAAACTGCAACAGGCGGTGCGATTTATAATTCGCAAGTAGGGGATATTGTTATATATCAGTGCGGATATAATGATTACAAGCGTTCAAGCAAAGAAGAAATGGTTGAATATATGACGAAAATGGTGCAGGATGCAAAAAATGCAGGTGTAAGAATGATATTCGTAACACCGCCTGCAACGTGTGATCCGGAAGATTGGCTTGACCATACGGCAGAGGATTATAAAAACACGTCATATACTTATCCCGTAAGATTCGGTGAAACGGTTATAGAAACGGCAAAAAATCTTGACGTTGAATATATAGATTTATCAAAATACAGCTATGACTACTTGACATTGCTTTACGGAAGTGATATTACAGAAGCAGGCGAATTATATATTCAAAATCTCGGCGTTAAAGATTATATTCATCTGTCATATGCAGGTGCAATGAAGTGGGCGTCATATATTGCGCAGACATTGTTTGATGAAAATTGCATTGACAGTATAAATACCGATTTCAGTTACAAAGTGACAGATACGCAAAATAATGAAATTGAGTGCAAGGTGACAGAGAGTAAGGACGATAGCTTTGACAGATATTTAATATCAGCCGATGACGAAAATATAAATGTTCGTATTATGGCACATACAGAGGGAAATGTATATGTTTGTCTGTACAGTGAAAATGGCAAACTGCAAAATGTTCAGAGTGTAAAAGGTAATGAAAATGTGCAGACGGTTACATTGCCGATTTCACACGAAAGTGGAGCATATATAAAAATGTTTGATTGAACAGAAAATATGAAACCTGTATGTCAGCCAAGTAAAAACATATATTTGGAGCATTCCTGTTAAGTAACAAAAACGAGTTTTGACAAAAAGGAGTCCACTCCCTTAGAATGTAACACAGGGTCAATGCCCTAAAAAAGAAATCATCTACTAAGGGAGGAACTCCAAAATGAGTATAACACAAAATGAAAAGATAAGTCAAGTAAAAGATACAACATTAGTTGTAGGAATTGATATTTCAAGTGAAACCCACTATGCACGTGCGTTTGATTGGCGTGGTTTAGAACTGGCGAAAGTATTCAAATGTGAGAGTGCAAGCTACGGATTTGAAAATTTTTCTGAATGGTTGTCTGAACTTTGTAAGACCAATCAAAAGGATAATATTATCATAGGCGCAGAACCTACGGGTCACTATTGGTTCACTCTTGCAGAATATTTAAAAGAAAACGGCATAAAGTTTGTATTTGTCAATCCGATGCACGTTAAGCGTACAAAAGAGCTTGACGATAATCACCCAAGCAAGAACGACAGAAAAGACCCTAAAGTAATTGCCAAGCTGGTAATAGAGGGCAGATATCTAATACCATACATTCCTGAAGATATATATGCAGAGCTTCGTGTTATGAACGAAAGCAGAATGCGTATTAACAAAGAATTAGTTGCAATTAAAAACCGAATTAAGAGATGGTTTGCAATCTATTTTCCCGAATACAAAAATGTATTTGGAAATTGGGAATGTGACAGCAGTATAGAAGTATTGCTCAATATTCCATTACCGGCGGATGCCGTTAATATGGGAGCAGATGCCATAAATCAATTATGGCGTGCAAAGAAAATCCGTGCTGTTGGCATAAAAAGAGCAAAGCTCTTGGTTGAGGTGGCAGCAAACAGTATTGGTGTAAAACAGGGAGTTAATGCGGCAAGATGTGAAATATCAATGCTCATTGAGGACTTTTTGAAGAAAAAGGAACAGGAACAAAGAGTGATAGAAATACTTGAAACACTCTGTATTCAAGTTCCGAATGCAGACAAACTGTTAAATATCAAAGGTGTAGGAATATTGACAGTAGCAAGTTTTTTAGGTGAAGTTGGAGATATTAGACGCTTTGATTCTCCAAAGCAGATACAAAAGCTTGCAGGGTTGGCAATAACCGAAAACAGTTCCGGCAAGTATAAAGGTCAATCGTGTATAAGTAAACGCGGCAGAAAACTATTAAGGTATACACTGTTTCAAGCCGTAATGTCAATGATAATGCACTTGCCGGAATTCAAGGAACTGCACCGATATTATACAACAAGAGCAAAGAACCCATTAAAAGGGAAACAATCAAAAGTAGCCTTATGCTGCAAAGTAATACGCATATTCTATGTTTTACTAAACAAAGGTGTGGAATATGACAGTCAAAAGCTGATGAAAGATATAGTCAGACCTGAAGTGATTGTAGCGTAAGAAAAATTAAGAAAATCTTAGCAGGCAAAGCGTCCTTGAAAGAGCCTGAAAGGATTTACAATCAAAAAAAACAAATAATGAGCAGGTAGTTAGTGTTTGATACTTTCCATCAGAGCAAAGACTCGGCATTGGAGCATAAACTGACACCATCTTATGGATAAGCGGAACGAAGGAATTTAGGGCAAAGACCCTGTTAGACATGGGAGGTTTAGCTGCTATAAGTAAAGTGGGATACCAAAGTGCCATTTATAAAAATAACGACGCTTTGATTTTTGTACCCATTTTACTTAAAAATCGTACTGGAATCAATCAGATACAATGATTTTATCCATAAACTCATTATGAAACTTTTGAAATTGTGAGAAAAGCAGAGTAAATTAAAGAAAAACTAAGATTATATAGGGAGGATATTCATATGGATTATTCATATGAGGCTTTAGATGGTAAAACGGTTTATGCGTTCGGCGACAGTATTGTATACGGACACAAGACACCATCACAGTCGTTTATGCGTTTGATGGCAGATGATTATAATATGAATTTGGAAATGTACGCCGTAAACGGTGCGACTGTTGTAAGCGAGGACAGTTCAGAAAAAGAAGATTCATCGGAAGAAACAAAAGGCAATTACATTATAAAGCAGATTAAAAATGCTCCCGATGAAAAGCCTGATGTAATCGTGTTTGACGGTTACACAAACGACGCATACGGCGACCCTAAAACAGACAGTTTCAATTAGAGCGGCGGTCATATAAACATACTTGAAAATCTTGGCGAAATACAAGGCAATACCGCAACAAAGTTTAATGGCTCAACTTTCTGCGGAGGCTTTGAGGAGATTATTTATACAATGAAACAAAAGTGGCCTGATACACCGATTGTGTTTGTAACAATTCATAAATCGGGCGGCAGAAATTGGGACGTACAATGCAAACTTAGAGATTTGTCACTTGAAATGTGCGACAAATGGGGCGTTGAAGTGGTTGATATATTTAAAGACACCAACCTCGATACTCGTGATGAGGGCGTTATGGAAAAGTATATAATAGGCGGTGCAGGCTCGCACCCTAATGTCAGCGCTTGCAGAGAATTTTATATACCGTTGGTAAGTAAAAAATTAAATGATGTGTTGTCAAGAGAACAATATACATTACCTGAAAATATCAATGATACCGTTGATGTGGCGGTGTTTGCGGGTCAGTCCAATATGTCGGGACGAGGTACGGCGTCAGATGCGACTGTATGTGATGTAAATGCAGGATTTGAATATAAGTCCGTAAGCAATCCGACAACACTTGTACCGATACAAGAACCGTTCGGTTTAAATGAGGACAGAGAAAACGGCATTTATGACTATAACAGTGACGGTACGACAAAGAGAACGGGAAGCATGGTAAGTTCGGTTGTTGACGAGTATTACAAAAATACAGGCAGACAACTTGTGGCGGTATCGGCGTCAATAGGAGGTACAAATACAACTCAGTGGAAAAACGCATATATCTCTGACGCAGTAAAAAGACTTGACGATACAAAGAAATTTTTAGAGGTAAACGGAATTAAAATAGGCAGAACGTTTGTGGTTTGGTGTCAAGGTGAAAGTGACGGCGATGCTAAAACAACCTCCGAAAATTATAAAAGCAATACAAAGGATATTTTTAATACTTTCAAAGAACATGACGCAGAAAATTGTTTTATGGTACAAATCGGACATTACAATTATGTGAAGTATTCTGGAACCAAAGACGGACTTACAGGTGCGGAATGGGATGAAAAATACGGCATTATCAGAACAGCTCAAGAAGAATTATGTGAAAGTGATAATGATTTTACGTTAGTCGGAAGTTTTGAGTCTTATATAGCAGATATGAAAGACAGATACCATTACAATCAAGCAACATATAATACAGTCGGTAAAACGGTTGGAGAGAACATAGCAAAATATTATAACTAAAGTGAGGAAATCAATGATACATTTAGATGAGTTCAAACAATACGGTAAAAATGCAATAAATCAAGCTATAAATGTTTGCAGTCAAAACGGCGGCGGAGATATATTAATTCCTAAAGGTCGTTGGAAATCAGGCGCAATACATTTAAAAAGCAATATTCATATTCATCTTGAGGATGGTGCGGAGATTGAGTTCAGTGACAAGTTTGAAGATTATCTTCCTGTTGTGTTCACACGTTGGGAGGGTATGGAGTGTTACAATTATTCACCGCTTATATATGCCGACGTGGGCGAAAATATTTCAGTAACAGGAAACGGAAAACTTATCGGCAACGGTCAGGCTTGGTGGCATTGGAAAAAGCTGCAGCAGGAGGCGGCACTTGAATTGTGTTATGCGGAACTTCATTGCATACCTACCGAAGAACGCATATACGGAACTGAAAAAGCGGCACTTCGTCCGTCGTTTATTCAGCCGATAAACTGCCAAAATGTATTGCTTGAAGGATTTGAAATCACAGACGGACCGCAATGGACGATACACCCTGTCTATTGTGAAGATGTGACAATCAGAAATGTAACGGTTTCAACACACGGTCCGAATACCGACGGTTTAAACCCCGATTCGTGCAAAAATGTTTTGATTGAAAATTGCACTTTTGATACGGGTGACGACTGTATAGCGATTAATTCGGGAATGAACGAGGACGGTTGGCGAGTAAGACGGCCTTGTGAAAATGTAGAGATAAAAAATTGTACTATGAACGGCGGTCATGGCGGTATAGTAATAGGCAGTGCGATGTCGGGCGGAGTGAAAAACGTATATGCACACGATTGCAAAATTAACGGTACAATGCAGGGAATACGTTTAAAGTCTATGCGTGGTCGTGGCGGCTGTGTCGATAATGTGAGATTTGAAAATATCGATATTAACAATACAACTGACCAAGCAATTCAGATTAATATGTTTTATGAATTTAGTACGGTGAAACCAAAGTCAAATACACCGTCGGATTTTCGCAATATCGAAATACGAAATATCAACGGTAAAGACAATAAAACAGGCATACAGATTAAAGGTTTGCCGGAGCATAAGTTAAGGAATATAACTCTTGAAAATATCAACTTAACGGCTGAAGATGCAATGATATGTGAGAATGTCGAGAGTATTAAAATGAACAATGTGGATATAAGAAAGGCAGATAAAAATGATTAGATTATTTGAACAGCATAGAATAAGAGAAAGCAAAGAGCTTGACGGAATGTGGAATTTTAAAGCACAAGGTAAAGAGTATCAAATGCCTGTACCGGCTTGTTGGGAACAACACCCTGATTTTTTGAGCTATCGCGGCAAGGGCGAATATAGTAAGAGAGTATATGTGAAAAATGACGGTAATGTGCGTCTTGAATTTAATGGCGTGAGTCATACGGCAGATGTGTATTTTGACGGCGAAAAAATTGCACATCATTATAATGCGTTTACGCCGTTTTCTGCCGTAATAAAAAACGTCAAAAAGGGCGAACATGAAATAAAGGTTGAAGTGGATAATACGTTCGGTGAACATTCTGCTTTGCATATCCCTAACGATTACTATACATACGGAGGAATTACAAGACCTGTTGCGTATGAGCAAGTAGACGACGTGTATATCAAAAATGTTCATTTTACACCTAAATTCCAAGACGGAAAATGGAGTGCGAAAATTGAAGTAAGTATCGGCAGTCTTTCAGATACTGCAATAAATGTCGATGTAAAGAGTACATTGGCAGGAACGGAAATGAATAAAGAGGTAAGCATTGATGCAGATACAACGGTTGTATTTGAACAGGAATTTGACGATGTTAAAGCATGGTCGCAAGGCAACTCGAATTTGTATATGCTAAATACGGTGATTTCAGTAAACGACAAGGACATTGACGATTTAATCGAACGTGTCGGATTTAGAACAGTTGAAGTAAGGGACACTAAAATATATTTAAACGGTGAAGAAATTTATCTTAAAGGCTTTAACCGTCACGAAGATTATGCGGTTGACGGTTGTGCGGTAACGTTGCAGCATATGGTACAAGATATGGACTTAATGCAGGATATGGGGGCAAATGCAGTTCGTACCTGTCATTATCCTAACGATGAAAGATTCCTTGATTTGTGTGACGAACGAGGAATATTCGTTTGGGAAGAAAATCATGCAAGAGGTCTTGTTTTAAAGGATATGCAGAACCCTAATTTTGAAAAACAATGTGAGGACTGTATAAGGGAAATGATTGAAAATCATTATAACCACCCGTCAATCGTTATTTGGGGTATATTAAACGAATGTGCGTCTGAAACTGACGAGGGCAGACGAATGTATAAAAAACAGTACGATCAGATAAAGAGCTTAGACACATCACGTCCGACAACTTCTGCAACGTGCAGACATTTTACGGATATTTGTCTTGATCTTCCCGACGTGGTTTCATTTAATATGTACACCAAGTGGTATAAGGATTGTCCGATTGACGAGCGAAACAATCAGGAGATTGAATGGATAAAGGAAAGCGGCGGCGATAATAAGCCGATTATAGTCAGCGAACTCGGTGCGGCGGCAATTTACGGTTATCGTGACCGTTCAAGATGTAAGTGGAGCGAAGAAAGACAAGCCGATTTGATTCGTGATAATCTTGAAGTGTATATGACAGATGACAGAATTTGCGGTGTGTTTATATGGCAGTTTGCCGATTGCCGTGTGACGGAGGAGGGCGAGTGGTTTGCAACTCGTGCAAGATGTCACAATAACAAAGGTATTGTTGATGAATACAGACGTCCAAAGATGGCTTATGATACAGTAAAAGAGATGTACACTAAATACGGAGGAACAAAATGAAAAGGATAATTTCGTTAATAATCGCATCAGCTTTATTAATACTCTCTATCCCTGCTTATGCGATTGAAAATACATATTCCGAAACGGTCAATAATACTGTTTCGGGGTATGTAAGCAATATATCTGGAGATATTGAAATAGTATCTCAAAGCAAAACACCGAGCATTTATGTAGATGAAAATGATTATGCGGGAGTTTTGCACGCAGTAGAAAATTTAAAAGATGATATAAAGACGGTTACGAATGTGGACGTAAACGGTGCAAGCGATTTTCAAAGTGCTGATATTATTGTCGGAACAATAGGCAAATCGGCAGTAATCGACGAGCTTATTGCAAATAATGAAATTAATGTTTCAAAGATAGAAAATCAATGGGAGGCATTTACCGTTCAGAACGTAAACGGTAAGCTTGTAATTGTTGGTGCTGATAAGCGAGGTACAATTTACGGTATATATGATTTTTCCGAGAAAATGGGTGTATCGCCGTGGAATTGGTGGGCAGATGTCAAGCCGACTCATTCAGATTCTATATATGTAACTTTGCCTAACGGCGGATATACTGAAGGAGCGTCAAGCGTAAAATACAGAGGAATATTTATAAATCAAGAATGGAATTTGTATAACTGGTCAAAATCACTTGACAAAAACGGCGAAACAGGTATGAATACCGCAACGTATGAAAAGATATTCGACTTGCTTTTAAGATTAAAAGCTAATTATATGTGGCCCGCAATGCACGAGTATTCACCGGCATTTAATTCAAATCCCGAAAATGCAAAAAAGGCTGACGAATACGGAATTGTAATGGGTAGTTCACATTGTGAAATGCTGCTTAGAAACAATATGGGCGAACTTCTTGACTTTCAGAAAAAGTGGATTGAGGAAAATCCTGATAAAAACTTATATATGTTCAAAGACGGCAGTTTAAATGCGAATGTTGCATATGATTACACCGATACGGACGCAGACGGTAATCATGTGTATAATAAAGAATTTATAGAGGATTATTGGCGTGAGAGAGTTCGTGCAAATAAGGATTACGAAAGTAATTTCACAATAGGTATGCGTGGTGTGCATGACGGTGCATGGAATCCTGTCAATGCAAAGACCGATACGGAAAAAGTGGCTTTGTTAGAAGAAATAATTCAAAAACAACGTGAAATATTGTCGGAAGAAATAGGCAAGCCGGCGAATGAAATTCCACAGACTTTTATACCGTATAAGGAAATACTTCCGCTTTATAATGCCGGACTTAATGTACCGGACGACGTTACGATAATGTGGACAAACGATAATTACGGTCATATAAGACAAACGGCAAATGACGCAGAAAGAGAACGCAGTGGCGGAGGAGGTATTTATTACCATGTAAGTTATTTCGGCAGACCGTCAAGCGTTATATGGAACGGCGGAAGTCAGCTCGGTTTAATAAAAGAAGAAATGACAAAGGCATACGACAGTGGTGCGAATACCGTATGGATGCTTAATGTCGGACCGCTTAAACCGTTTGAAAATCAAACAGAATATTTTCTTGATTTGGGCAGAAATATTGACAGTATGCGTGAAACAAGCGTAAAAGATTATGTCAAAGACAATGCACAAAGATATTTTGATTTAGATGATGAAACGTCGGAAGAATATGCTGATATTCAATGCAAATTTCTTGAAACGGTAAATGCACGAAGACCTGAATTTTATCAGCAAGGTATATTTTCACTGACAAGCTACGGCGATGAGGGACAGAAAACTGTTGATACATATGCCGACTTATTAAGCAGAAGTGAAAAAATATATAACGGATTGTCTGATGATAAAAAGGCTGGATTTTTTGAATTGCAATTATACGCAATAAAGTCCGCCAATGATGTAGTTAATAATTATGTCGGTGCGGATAAGGCGGTATTATATAAGAAACAAGGCAGAGGTGCAAGTGTCAATAAATACGCAAAGCAGTCCGTTGACGGCAGAAATGCGATAGATACGCATACAAACGAGTATAATACTTTACTTGACGGCAAGTGGAATAACATAGTAAACCCATTCCAAAAGATTGAACATGGTTCGTGGGATATAAAAATAGGTGGTGCAGTAGCGGATACAGTATCCGAGCTTGGCTATACTTCTCTTGGTGTAGCCGCAGAAAATCAAGATGATATAAATACGCAGCCTGTACTTGAATTTTCAGGATATACGAAAGACGTGTGTTTTATTGATATTTTCAATAAAGGAACAGGCTCTATTAATTGGAAAGCGGAGTCTGATAAGGATTTTATCGTATTTAATAAATCAAACGGCACAGTAGTTGATGATGACAGAATCTATGTCGGAATTGATTGGGATAAAGTTGAAAATAAAAAAGAAAATGCAATGATAACTATATCGGAGCACATTGGGGACACTCAAATCACTTCAAAAGAAATTGAAGTGAATATCAACAATGATATAAAAGAATTACCAGAAAAAACATATGCTGAGGCAAACGGATATGTTTCGATTGAGGCGGAACATTATACAAACAGTGTTGCAAAAAATGATTATAAGTGGGAAGAACAAGACGATTTCGGCAGAAGTGGCACAAGTATGAAATTAATGCCGAATATAAGCAGTACATTGAATGATAATAGCGTATATCTTGAATATGACGTTAATTTTGAAAGTACAGGCAAGTTTGACGTTGATGTTTACAGAATGCCTACTTTAAACGAACGCGGCGGAGTAAACTGTGCAATCGGTATAGATGACAGCACTCCAACCGTTTTAAAAGGTCAAAATGCTTATTACAATAATTCAACAGGCAGTGACAAATGGGGCAAGGGCATATTAAATAATGTCGAGGTGCTGACTGCGACTGTTGAGGTGGCTGAAAAAGGTATTCATAAAATCAGACTTTACGGGGTTGATACAGGTACTGTTATAGACAAGATGGTTATTACAACAGGTACTAAGTATGATTCATATTACGGTGCACCTGAAAGCTATAATACAACATATAACAACACACCGCAGTCAATGCCAAGTGCAACAACGGCGGCAACGGAAATAACAGGTGAAATTACGGAACTGTTTTCACCGAAATTCTATACTGTCGGTTTAAATTATTCGCAAAGCGGCAACGGAGTTTCTTTTGATAACGGCACAAAGCTTACCACGGAAGAAAATGACGGTATCGGAATTATTGCGGTGTATAACAGTAACGGAATATTAAAATCAATGCACACATCAGACAATTATTCAAACGGTGCTTATGTGTTTGATGAAAATATCTTGGTTTTACAAACCGATAACGTAAAAGGAATGGTTTGGAGCAGTTTAACAGAAATGCAACCTATCAGCCAAACCTACGGAACAAGTGAAGAAAGCGGAGATATAGACGGAATTAACATAATAAAACTTGCAGATACAAACAGTGCAAAGATTACTTTGGCGGCATATGACAAGGACGGTGTAATGCTTGCAAGCAAGACTGTAATAGCAGATTTTTCAACGGCAAAAACAAATGAAAAGGTGACAATTCCTTGTGAATTTAATGCACCTGATAAAACATCACAAATACAAGTCGTTGTGTATGATGATGAAAATACATTAAATGCACTTTCGCCGGCTTATACAGTTAACGTCAATTCTGTATCTGAAACAGCGTCATACGAAAACGGTGTTATAAATGTAAAATCAAGTCTTGATAAGTATACCGGCAGAGAGGCTATTTGCAGAATTTCGGATAATAAAACAGGTGAAACTGTTTATATAAGACAGGAAACAGTTGCAGACGACACATTTAAAAATATCAATGTCGGTGAATTAAATGGTACATATGATGTAAACATTGGTGTATCGGGAAACGGCATTGTTGCAAATGAAATCGCATACACGGCTAAAAATATCGAAACCGACAATCCTGAAACGAGTACGACTTTGTATGATTGGGATATGTCAAGTGATGTGACAGACAGTAACGGTTTCAGTTTAAGTGGTAATGCGGCTTATGACAGTGAAAATAAAGCTATCAAAATGACATCAACTGCATCGGCAGGCGGTAAGATTTCGATTGATTTAAGTAATGCCGTAAAAGCTACACAAGGTAAAAAGACGATTATTACAACGAACATAGCTTATGGCAAACTTGATAAAAAATATATGAATTTCGGAATAATCGATTCAAACGGAAACGAACTCGTGTACACACATATTAACGTTTATTCAGCCTCCGCAACTCAAAATCTAAAAATAGGCGGAGTTGAGCAGTTAAACGGTGGACTTCAAAGCGGTGACGGTATTAAATTAAGTAAGACAAGTAACAGTGGTATTGATAACGGTTACAGTACATTTACAGTAACGCTTGACGCAGACACAAATACAATAACCGTAAATGTGAAGAACAAAGAAGGCGAGGCAACTTACACAGGTAAATTCCCTGAAGGCACAAGCTATGATGTTGCAAAGTTGAATTATTCAACAGATTACAACCTTGTAGGAAGAAGTTGTTATGTAGGAAATACCTCAATAATTCAAACATCCGAGCCGAGCTACACAATACAGTTTAATGCGGTTGACAATTCAAATAATGTGTTAACGAATGCGACAGTATCTGTAAAGGATGTAAAATACAATACGGTAATAAATCCTGAAAGTGATGGTACATATCACCTTTGCGGAGGTGTGTATGAATACACCGTGTCGGCTGACGGATATAAGACTGTTACGGAGAGTTTGGAATTAACTCCGGCAACGGTATCAAAAATTATTAATGTAACGCTCGAAAAAGAATAGGAGGGTACATATGAAAAGATTTTTAGCTGTATTAATCAGTTTATCTGTGATTTTAAGTTTGGCTGTTGTGCCTGTTTACGCGGCTGATGAGTATGATAGCACGGCAGGAAGTTGGAAGTTTGACTTCGGCGCAAATGGCGCAGACGGATATATCGGTGTTACGAGTGACACAAGCTATACCGATAATTTGTCGTACGGATTTTTGGGAATAAACGAAAACGATTATAAGCTGACAAAGCAAGAACATATAGACGGATTTCGTATGGTTAAAGGTCAGAAGATTGAACTTTCGGACGGTACGTCAGCGAACAATGCCCCGAATGATGATTTTGTAACCTCGACAGATGAAAGGCTTCCTATACGTTTTGCAATGAACGTTGAAAACGGCGGTTATTATCATGTTAAAGTAACTCTTGCAAATGCAAGTGACAGTGAAAATGCCAATGTCACTCTTTTCACGGAACGCAGACATCAACTGCTTACAAATGCAGAAATAGAGCCTAACGGTATATTGGAATATGAATTTAATGTTGACATAGAAACATATTACTGGAAAGCGTTAAACGGTAAATATAACGATGATATTTTAAGCGTTGACGTAGTAGGTAAAAATGCGGCTATTGCGTCTATGGAGGTTACAAAGCAAGAGAATAATGGTACTACATTGTGGGTAGTCAGTGACTCGACAGGCTGTGACCAACCGACCAATTTCCCTTATTTTAATCTTGCAAGTCTGGCGGGCGTAGGACAGGGACTTACAAAGTATTTGCCGCAAAATATCGCTTTGTCAAATCACGGTGACGGCGGTTTGGCATCGAATGATACCAATAATTACGCATGTGTAAAAAGTAAGTTCAAAAAGGGAGATTATCTGTATATAGAATACGGGCACAATGATACGGATATCGGAAAGTATGAAACAAATTTACAGAAGTATTATGACGATTGCCATAATGCAGGTGTTAAGATGATTGTTGTAGGTCCGATAGACCGTTGCCAGTCAAAACAGTTTGACAGTGCAAGCGGTGAATGGAAAGCGACTTTGAACGGATATTCTGCTGCCGGAAAAAACTTTGTTGAAACAAAAATTTCGAAAGGTGCAGACGATATTGCTTTCGTGGATATTAATGCCGGTTGGATTGATTTTCTGAACGAAACATCTGCAAAAGTCAGAGAAGTACGTGGAAACGGTGATACATCATATCCATATGAATCGGATAGTGTGTACTATTATTATCGCTATAAAAACAGTGGTATTGATACAACACATATAAATGAGGCGGGTGCGGATAATGCGGCATATATTTTCTTTAATGAGGCGAAGAAAATAGTTGATTCCGTTGCAACGCCAACAGAACAACCAACAAGCGAGCCGACAGCAGAGCCAACAGAGCAACCGACCAGCGAGCCAACAACAAAACCGACCGAACAACCGACAAGCGAACCGACAGCAGAGCCAACCGAACAACCAACAAGCGGACCAACGTCAAACCCGACAGGGCAACCAACGGCAGAGCCTACAAAAGAACCGATTACCGACAAGAAAATATACAAAGTATATTCAGATACCGAGAAAAAAGCATATTTATATGCCGTAACTTATGACAGCGATAAAACATTAAAATCGCTGACAAGAACAGAATATAACCTAACACAAGGTGAAAATCAAATTGATGTTACGGATATAACAGCGGATAAATTTATGCTTTGGGACAGTAAAATGTGTCCGCTAAATTTAATAAGTGAGGACAGCGCCGAAATATCAACACAATCGGACGAAAACGATAATATCATAAAAGTACAAGCGGCGGTATTGGCTGACTTGGTAAACGGTATGAGAAACAACACACCATATAAGATTACAGATGATATTATATCAGCGGGAAAAGTGCCGAATACATATTATCCTGAGCCTGTGTATGAAGAATATGACGGATATGAGTTGGTAATTAAAAATGCGGAATTTACGGACGGTATTTTGAAAAATATTACCGCAAAAGTAGAGCATTATTCAGGTCTTGAGAAAAAGGACATACCGTATGCAGTTGCAGTGGCGGAAATTCTTAACTCGGACGGTGAAGTTATAGGAACATATCAGTCCACCGTATCAACAAAGTACGATACAACTAACGGAAACGGAACATTTAATCTTGTATTTGACAATGTAACAACTGAATTACCTGAAAATGGCAGTTACAAAATTTGGCTGCAAGGCTTTACGAATGACAATGAACTGATGGAGGGGGATAATTACAGAATATCGGATTACTACACTCCCGAAAGTATCTCCGACACATATTTAATCGGCGATTTGGAAGATATTGAAACATCTGACACGTTCTCATATTTCGGAGTGAAAAACGGCTCTGACTTGTCAGGAAATAACGGCTGGTATCTTGTCGGAAGTTCGGAACGTTCCGCAACGATAGAAAGCGGCGGATATGCAAGACTTGAAAAGAAATCAACAAGCGGTTCATATGTTTTGTACATAACATTCAGCTCCGAAGTTAAGTCGAGCAAAATTGTTTTGAGTGAAGATATGTATTATGAAAACGGATACATAAAAACAGTGCTTTCAAACAAAACAAGTACACCGAATAGCGGTTACAAGCAATCTATTACTTGCTTTACGATAAGCGAAAAAGGCAAGCTATCCGACAGTGACGGTAACGAACTTTGCGATATGCCGAAAAATGAATGGGTGCATATAGAATATGAGCTTGATATGGACTACGGAACGCAAAGTTTAACGCTAAATGGTGAAACATATACATATGATGCAGACGGATTAAAGTCGATAATACCGAGCGAAGTCACACCGACAGCATTGGAACAGTTTAATATAAACGGATCGTCAAAAAGTACGTTTGCAATGAATTTGAAAAATGTTTCTGTTAAAAATACCGTTCAAGAGGAATTGCCGAGCAGAACAGTTACATTAAATGACAGTGACAACGGTACGGTAAAAATAACGGACTGTGACAAAACTACAAAAACTGTAAATATGAATGATGAAGTTGAAATATCTGCCATTCCGAATGACGGATATGTATTTGACGGTTGGTATGACAGTGACGATACGATTATATCGTCAAAAGAAACTGTTGTATTAAGAGTAAACAGAGATTTAACTTTAACTGCAAAATTTACCGAAGATGCAGATGATACAAATTATTTGTATAAAGAGAATTTTAATACTCTTACAACAGATACTTTAGCCGACAACGGTTGGAAATCATCGTCACAAAGTTCTGTAACGATTAAGAATGATAGCGATGATTACGGCAATTATGTATATTTCAATCCGGGAGGAAGTACAAGAAATTTAAAGGCAACATTCTTGACAGATAACGTAGTAAATCAAAAATATACTATGGAAATGGACTTTGGTATCAGCGGCGGAAACAGTGCAACATCTGAATTTACAATTTTGTCGCCTGATACGACGGTAGCAGATAACACTTCTGTTACGGGAGGATATATTTTCAAACTTACCTCAACAACCAAATCAGCATCAGCAACAAAGTCAATGGTGTGGAAAGTAAATGATGACAGTGAAAAGACCGTTACATTAACGCAAAACGGCACAAGTCCTGTATGGACAAATCTAAAACTTACCGTTGATACAGATAACAGTGTAACAGTGACGATTACGCAAAACGATGAAGTGGTATATTCAGATACACTAAGTACAGTTGATACTGCGGATATAACGCCTGTCGGGCTGAACTTTAAAGCTGGAAAAGCTTATTCAAAAGCGCAATTTGACAATATAAAAATCTATACAGAATAACTCAAAAACTCCGATGTATTTTTACATCGGAGTTTTTCTGTTGTTTATTTTGATAATTAATAAAATCAATCAAATTTGAAAATCTCGATTTATCGCTTTTTCTTAAAATACAATAAAATGTCGGATTGGCACATTCATCTTTAATCGGTAAAATAATTCGGTTTGTCTGTGCGGAATACTTTAGATTATCCAAATCAGACGAAAAAGACGGCAGAACAGTTGATTGTACAAGAATATTAAAGTCCGAACGGGAACTTTGTACAACGAACTTTGTATTCGGCATTTCTTCCATACACATATCATACCAAAAGCCGATTTCAGAATACAAAAGCATAGTTTCATTAGCCAAATCTTTTAAGCAAATTTCGTGCTTTAAAGAAAGAGGGTGTGCGGGCGGCAGTGACAATAAAAGGTGTTCTTTGCAGTATTCGAGGCAAATTAAATCGTTACTTTTGATTGGATAAGGCAGAATAATCAACTGATACAAACCGGAGTGAAAACCGTCCAATACTTGTTGAGTGTTTTTTACGTCCACCGATATAGTGAACTCGGAATACAGATTTGACACAATCGGCGAAAGATTCCATAACGGTGCCGGTGCACAAGAGCCAATATTAATAGTATGTTTACTTCTGTTGTAGTCATTTATACGTTTAATCATATTATGTGAGTCAGAGATAATTTGCTTTGCATATTCAACTGCCATATGTCCGTTATCGTTTAATGAAATTTTATTTTTTGTACGGTCGAACAAAGTAACACCAATATCGCTCTCAAGTTTTTGCATAGAACGGCTTAGAGCGGGTTGTGAAATAAGCAATATTTCGGCGGTTTTTGAAAGTGTTTCACATTCCGAAAAAGCTATTAATTGTTCAAGTTGAGTTAATTCAAACATAACGTTTACTATCCTTTCTTGTTATAACATAAATATATCACTTATTAATATTAAAGTCAATTCAGTATGTGTAAAAATTATAGCAGAATGTGAAAATGATATTGTACATTTTTCGTTTTATGATTTATAATATGATTAACAAATATATGAAAGGCGATGTTGATATATGGAATTTGTAACATTAAGCAATGGAGTAAAAATGCCGTTAGAGGGATTTGGAGTATTCTAAGTGCCTGACGCAAAGGAATGTGAGCAAGCAGTAACAGACGCATTAAATGCCGGATACAGACTTATTGACACTGCGGCGGCATATATGAATGAGGAGGCTGTCGGAGCAGCTATAAAGAACAGTGGTATAAAACGTGAAGATCTATTTATAACAACAAAATTATGGATTCAAGACGCAGGTTATGTAAATGCAAAAAAAGCATTTGAAACATCATTGCAAAAGCTTGGACTTGATTATCTTGACTTGTATCTTATTCATCAGCCAATAAACGATTATTACGGCTCATGGCGTGCTATGGAAGAATTATATAAAGAGGATAAGATAAGAGCAATCGGCGTATGTAACTTCTATCCGGAACGTCTTGCCGACCTTTGCTTGAATGCAGAGATAACACCTATGGTAAACCAAGTTGAATGTCATCCGTTCTTCCAACAGACTGACGCAATGAAAACAATGAAAGAATATAACGTACAGATAGAGGCATGGGGACCTTTTGCAGAGGGGCAGTTCGGAATATTTAAACATCCTGTATTGACAAAGATAGCTGAAAAGTACGGAAAGAGTGTGGCACAGGTTTGTACTTCGTTGGAATGTTCAAAGAGGAGTTGTCGTAATTCCGAAATCTGTTCATAAAGAAAGAATAGAAGAAAATATTAATATTTGGGGCTTTAAACTTTCTGATGAAGATATGCGGGAAATAGCTAAGCTCGATATAGGTCACAGTGAAATAATCAATCATTTTACCGCCGAAACTGCAAAATTCTTAAATGGATTTAAAATTCACGATTAATAAAATTTTTCTGAAAGCGTGTTACATTTTTTGTAACACGTTTTTTGTATTTCAAGCGTATTTTGTTAAAAATGTAGAAAGGAAAAACGTCACTGCAAAAAATGTTTGGGTACTTTTTTGGGAAAATGGTTGCTATAACAACCGACAAATCTAAAAAAGTATGTTATAATACATACAAAGCAACAAAAGTTGCAAGTAACTAAGTTACATTCATTCATTTCAAATAGAGCGGCACATAGGGTGTCTTTTTTAAACCAAACGAGTTAGAAAAAACTAACCTAAATGTGCCGCAATTTTTGGACTGTGGGTTAGTGGATACTAACTTAAAACATAGGAAATCGTATTCGTTTTGCGACGAATATTTATATAGATTTCAATAAAAAAGAAAGGATTGAAGATATGTTGAAAAAACATTTAAAGAAAGCGGCTGCATTGCTTGTAAGCATTGCAACAATACTCGGAACTCTTCCGGCAATGGCGGCAAGCAACGAGGCAGAAAGCGTGGAGAAAAGTGCCGTAAGTACCATTACGGATAATGAGGCGAAAGAACTTTCGTCCGATGATGCTTTGGAGATGCTGAAAAGCGAAAGTCAAACTAAAGAAGTTGAGGACAATGCTGCAGAAAAAGAAAAAGCAGAGTCTTTGAAAAATTACCTTACCGAAATGAATATTCCGGTAACAGCAAAAGAATATACAGAACAAAACGGTGAAGTTGAACTTCAAGATGATACGGAAACCGCAAAAGAATATAGCGGTTCATATTCTAATGAAACAACGATGTGGTCGGTAAATGCAACCGTATCTACTACTGATGAAACAGCGGCTGATTATGAAAGTCTGACAGTACAAATCACAGAAGAAGATTGTATTCCTATGGACGGCGATGATAAGACAGAAAAAATCGCTATGTGGACAGATTTGCAAAACAAAATCGACCTTACACAGGAAGATGTCAGAACGATGAGAGTTTTTACTGTTAAACTTTTAGATTCGGAAAATAAAGAAGTTAATTTTGATGCAAACAAGACAACTGTAACAATTCAATCGATGTGGGTTGGATATTCGCCTGATATATATATATATGACGGTACAACAGCAGAAAAACTAAATGCTGAGAAAATTTCTCGTACTGTATATATGCCGGAAGGTACACTTGAAAGCATGGGCTATTCAAAGTATGCGTCAGCCGGAATGGATAGCTTAACATATCAAGGCACATCTAAAAAATTCGTATATGTATCGGGATTTGAACCGAGAGAAAATTTGGCACCGGGTACATATGATGTTACGGCAAACCTTACTGTAAACCAAAGAAACAATGTTTTTTTAGGTTGTAACGTTTACCTAACAAGTACAGCATTTCCACCGGTTGCTCCGATATCTATGAATGCACAGATGGAAGTAAGTGCGGACGGAAAAGCTACGATTACAATAAAGGATTTCAGTGCTATTTTTGTAATTTTGAATCTTAGTGACGGTAAAGATATTCACATTAAAGACAAGATTATGAAAGATAATGACTTAGGCGAGGGGTATGAAGATGTATATAACCAAAGAATTAACGGTCTTACATTAGAAGTTGACAATTTCCATGGATTGTATAGATTTACGGATTGTAAAGAAAATGCTACTCCGTTCAAAACAGATGTTGAAATGCCTATTGATTTGGAAGTGGATTTTGACAGTGCCGAAAAGGGATATACAAAACCAAGTGACGGCGAAACAGAATACACAAAGACATTTACAGACACTGCCACAGGCTCAACGGTATCTGTTACGACAACAGAAGAATTTGGCACAAAGCTTGCAAATGCTACTCTTACTGCGAAACCACTTGAGGATAGCGATAAAGCTGAACATGCTGATGTTATCGTCAGAAAGTATTGGGATATGTTCGATGAAGATAAAAATTTTGTAAAACATTACAAATACGGATATATCGGTTATAGCTATACATTACTTGATGAAGACGGTAATGAAATTAAACTTACAGGTAACTCGAAAGCGGATGTCACAGCACCGCTTGACACAAAGTTTAAATTCTATAATCCTGTTATTCAAGAAATTGATTATAGTACAGGTACACTAAAAACACGTCTTACAAAACTTAATAAAATCAATTCGGGTGCTGATATTGCATTTACATCAAAAACTTTAGGCGACTTTGCCATTGTTGATGCAACAACAATGGTTGATGGTCAACATGTCGGTTCGGCGGCGACAATTTATAATATTACGTCTGTGGGAAGTGACGGTACAAGCTTTGCTTTGTGTTCATCAACTGGTGGTAGAAACAGTGTAGCACGTGACCCATATGCAGATGCGACGGCACTTGATGTCAAGAAAGAAACAACAAGTATTGGTACAAAGTATTATTTTGCGTATGAAAATGCGGAAGAAGATGGTACAAAGGCTAACACAAGTATATGGATATATTCATCTTGGCTTAAAGCGGAAATTCCTACAAAAGATTTTGAACAAACACCTAATGTATATTTTGTACTTGATAATGGTACAAATTCAAGCGTCTTTGAGCTTGATAACAGTAAGGTTGTGGATGGCAGAATAGTTTGCGATGTACTTAATCCTAACGGTGGTTTATCAGGAATTGATGAATTCCCGCATTTGGCTGATTACTATATGCCAAGACGTTCATTGATTGCGTTATATGACGGTTATCAAGGAAAGGCAGCTTCAGATACAAACCCTAACGCATATGTTCTTGTTACGGATAAAAAAATAGCCGGTGTTCCGGCAAATAAAGCTCAGAGTTCAATGCAAAACGGACAATATAAGCCGAAATCTGCTGATGTGGCATATAACGGAGCAACTCAAACAATGCCGTTATATTTTAGCTCAAATACAAAGAGCCAAAATACAAGTGGAAAAGATGCGGGAGAATATACGGCAGTATTTACTCCTGAAGAAGGTGCAACATGGATTGACGGTACAAGCGAACCTAAAGAAATGACATGGAATATTAAAAAAGCAACTTTGTCATGGTATGTAAAACTATCAAAGAATGTTATGGCACTTGAAGATGAACTTCCTACAGCAACACTTGATGTTTCATCGTATTCTTCTAATACATTTAAAGGCGAAGATACAATAGAAAATGCAGCGGATTTGGTTTTGCCGGAGATCGTTGCACCTGACAAATCAACGTTTGAAAAAGGTGGTGTATATTCATATAGCTGTGAGGGCGGAAGTGCCAAGAATTATAATTTTAGATATTATGTAGATGCAACTTCAAAGCTTACTATATTGCAGGACGGACAGGAAGTTGTTAAGGCACCTGAAGTCATTGATGGATTAAAGTATAACGGTAAGTATCAAAAACTGTTTATTGATGGTGATACGGAAAAATATACTGTTGAAAAAACAGGAAGCAAGAATCACTTCGGTGATGGTGTAACGGAAGGTAAATATGCAAACGGTAGCTATGGGGCTAAATTCGTTTTAAAAGATAAGGAACATTATGTATGGAGTGATACCGGTACATCAACCGATAAAAAGTATTCGGTGCAAATAAAAAGAGCACCGCTTACTGTTTCTTACGAAAGTGAAACAATACACGTTGGAGAAACACCGAAATTAAAAATTAACTACGACGGTTTACAGAACGGCGAAACTCCGGAAACAATAAAAGCTGATATAGAGGCATTTAAAAAAGAACACGGTGAAAATAATTCTTTGTTCTATCACGAGCCGACACTTTCAGGTGTGCCTGATGAACTTACACCGGGTACATATGAAATTACACCTTCATTTACGGTAAGCAACTATGATACAACATTTGTTTCGGGTACATTGACTGTACTTCCGGCAGAAGAAAAACCGACAGAAAAGACAATTACGGCAAATCTTTATGTACCTGGCGAACTAAACACACAACTACCTGGAGTGACTGCATACCTAACAAACGGAAATAACCCTCTTGGTATAGGCGGTTATGACAAGGTTGCACCTACAACTCCTGTAAAGGACAACGCTAAGTTTAAAGTAGTTGACGGAAAAATGCAGGTTACAGTACCTGTTCTAAACCCTGTATTCACATTGCAGGAAATCGGCGAATGCAGTAATGCAACAATAGTCGATATGAAGAAAGACTCGGAAACTTATGCAACAACTGACGGAAGTGTTTCAAGAACAGGCAGAATTACAGAAGTAACAGTTCAGCTAAACGACAACAGTGGTCATTATGTATTTAACAAGTGCACAGAATTCCCGACACTTCTTGGTGTTGATTGGAATGTTCCGCTTACATTGGACGTAGATTTTGCAGCAGCATATACAGTAGGCGAAATTACTGTATCGGATAACACAGTTACAGTTCCGGTTGCGGAAAATTATGACATTGACGCTCAAATGGCAGTGGCATTGTATGATGAAAACGGTGTTCTTATCGGCATTCAGTCAAAGCCTGTAAACGGCGATAATGTTACAGTTGAAGAAACTGCCGACAATCTTGCAAAGGCTAAGAAGATTACTGCTTTTGTTTGGGGAAGTACGCAAAGTATGAATCCTTGTGCAGAAGTAAAGAGTAAAACAATTTCAGAATAATTTTAATCTGTTACAGTGGGGAACTTGCTTTCTCCACTGTAATGGAATTTTAGGAGGTATATGAAAAATGAAAAATTCTTTGGTAAAATCACTATCAGTAGGTATTGTGGCAGTGCTTGCGTGTACGTCATTCAGTGCTGTTATGGCGGAAGAAACAACGGCTGAATTTACAGTTACGGCAAATTTGTCCGTACCCGGCGAACTAAACACACAACTACCCGGAGTTACTGCATATATGACAAACGGAAATAATCCGCTTGGTATAGGAGGCTATGAGGCGGTTGCTCCAACAGAGCCTGTATCGGATAACGCAAAGCTTACTGTTACATCATCGGGTACTATGACGCTTGAACTTAATATCCCTAATCCTGTATTTACTTTGCAACAGATAGACGGCTGCAGTAATGCAACTATAACAAAAGCTATTCGTGATAATGAAATTTATTCTTCGGGTGCTGAACAACGTGAGGGAAGAATCACTGATGTTACTATTGAATTAAATGATAACAGCGGTGTATATGTATTTGAGGAATGCGTTGAATTCCCGACATTGCTTGGCGTTGATTGGACAGTTCCGCTTACTTTGGAGGTTGACTTGTCAAACGTGACAATTCCGGAAGAATCGGAAGAACCAACAGAAACACCTGAAACAAGTTACGGCTATGCAGATGAGGAAGAAGAAACACCTGCTCCTGAAGAACCAACAGAAACACCTGTACCGGCGGAAACTCCTGACGTTTCAGCAACACCTACTGTAGCTCCTACAGTTGCACCTACAACAGAGACGACAGTCACACCTACGGTTGCTCCTACAACAGTTCCGACACAAACACCGATTTCATTTACAGACGTAAAAGATAACGATTGGTTTAAATCAGCTGTTGATTATGTAAGTGGCAATGAATTAATGTACGGTACAACAGATACCGAATTCGCTCCTAATGAAGAAACTACAAGAGGTATGCTTGTTACTATCTTATACAGAATGACAGGCTCGCCGGAAGTTAGCTATGACGGCAGTGAATGGTATGCGGCAGGCAGAGCTTGGGCTATGGAAAATGAAATTTCAGACGGTACAAATATGCCAAATAACGTTACAAGAGAACAGCTTGTGTCAATGCTATGGAGATATGACGGCTCAAATGAAGTAGAGTCTGATATGTTAAATGATTTTACTGACAGCGATAAGGTTTCGGATTATGCGGTTAATGCAATGAAGTGGGCGCTTGAAAACGGTATTATAAGCGGTGAAAGCGATACTACTTTAAATCCAAAAGGCAATGCCACAAGAGCGCAAATGGCGGCAATGATTATGCGCTATAAAAATATAAAGTAATTTGAAAGGAAAATATAATGCTTAGAAATAAAAAGTTTAAAAGCATATTTGCTTTTGTATTTGTATTTTCAATAATTATTTCGACTTTTTCGGGTATCAGCGTAAATGCGAATGATACCTACACAGTAACGGCAAATCTTTATGTACCCGGTGAATTGAATAAGCAGTTGCCGGGTGTTACTGCGTATATGACAAACGGAAATAATCCACTCGGTATAGGCGGATATGATTCCGTTGCACCGACTTCGCCTGTGTATGACAATGCAAAATTGACAGTAAAAAATGACGGTACAATTATTTTGAACGTTCCGATTTTAAACCCTGTTTTTACGTTGCAAAGTATAAGCGGTTGCAGTAATGTATCTATTTTAGAGGCAAAACGTGATAATGAAGTGTATGCAACAACAGACGGTCGTGCGTCACGAAACGGCAGAATTACAAATCTTGAATTGGAACTCGGTGATAAAAGCGGAAAATATGTTTTTACTGATTGTGTCGAGTTCCCGACATTGCTTGGTATAGATTGGACAGTGCCGCTAACGTTGGAAGTAGATTTGCCTGACATTCCCGAACCGCAACAACATAGTAATACATCTTCGTCAAGTAATGACAATAATGTAAGCACATATTCGGAAGAAACAGTTTCGGAGCATAATTCGGAAACGAATAACAGCGGTGAAGTGAATTATGACAGCTTGAATGCTGCAATCCAAACCGTTGAAAGTGCAATAAAAGAAACAACTGTTTCAAAAGACGGCAGTGATGTGGAACCGTCTAAAAAGTGGGTAACACAAAAAGTTATGGACGAACTTAAATCAAGTTTGAAAACTGCCAAAACATCATTATCATCTTCATCACAAGAAGAAGTAAATAAGGAAACATCCACTTTAACAGCCGCATACGCGAATTTTCAAAAATCAGAACAAAGCGGTAAAAAAGGCGTATCTGACAGTACAAGTAAAAATGCAAAATTATTAAAAGAGGGCAAATATACAATCAGTGCAAACATTTGGTTTAATAAAGAAGATACGGGATTACCGCTTAATCCGCATATAACAAACGATACATTCCCACCGATGAATCCTGTAGCGGACAATGCTGAACTTACAGTTGCGGCAGACGGAAGTACAACGGTTGTTATACCGATAGTTATACAAGATAAGGTTATGGCGGTCAGAAAAATTGACGGACTTAATTTAAAAGACCAAAAGACAAATGATAGCGGTGCTATAAGTGAAATCACCGTTGATTTGGGTAAATTGGAAGTTTCCGATACAGTCGTTCAAATGCAGTGCAGTGCTGATATTTGGATGGGTGACTTGGCAATGAGTATTTCAGGTTTGGACAAAGAACATACTTGGCCTGCCACATTTGAATTGAATTTATCGGATGTTATGACTGTTGACGGTGAAAAACTTCCGAAAGTTGAATTGGTAATGCTTTCAAATGATGAGGCAACTGCGGCAATGGCGTCAAGAACAGGCGGCAAAAATAGCGATGATAACGAAAAGGCAGTGAGTGACGGTGAGCATAAAATCAATGTCGAGGCGATAATCGGAATAACAGCCGGAAGTATAATCGTTATCGCACTTATATTGTTCGGATTGTATTTCTATCTTATCAAAATTAAGAAAATGACAATGTTCCAGATACAGTGTTCAGTAAAAAGAGCATTTAACAAAATAATCGGAAGGAGATAGATTCGGTGAAGAAAAAAGTCATTTCAATATTGCTTGCTATGGCTGTGGCAGTGCCGTTTTTATCGGCTTGTCAAACCAAAGACGATACAAAAGAAACCACGCAAGCCGTTGACACATATGAAAATATGGAACGTCCTATGGGAAGTGCGGAGGCTACCGACGTTAATGTCGGACTTATAATGGGACCGCCGTCAATGGGACTCGGATATTTTATGTCTGAAAGTGAAAACGGAAATACATATAATAATTATAATTTTGAAGTTGCCGGAATAGACTATTCCGCCGTTTCGGCATCTTTGAATGACGGAGATTATGACATTGCAACCGTTCCGTCAAACGTGGCGGCGATATTATATAATAATGACGCTATGAAAGAAGACGTGGCTGTTATAGATATAGGCAATCTCGGACTTTTATATGTACTTACAACAGATCCCGATATAAATAAGTTGGAAGATTTAAAAGGCAAGACGGTTTATTCAATCGGTGAGGGCGGTCCTCCGGAGTATACGTTTGATTTTTTACTTGACGAATACAATCTTACAGATGACGTGAACTTTTCATTCAGACCTACTCCGTTTGAAGTGGTAAACCTTTTGCAACAGGAGAAAGGCGCAGTTGCACTTTTACCGCAACCGTTCGTAGAAGTGGCAAAAATGCTTGTACCGGGACTTCGTGAAGCTATTGATGTTACGGCGGCTTGGGATAAGCTGAATGTGGATAGCGGCGCAGAATCGGTTACGACCGTAACAGTGGTAAGACGTGCATTTTTGGAAGAACACGAACAAGCTGTAATTGAATTTTTGAAAATGGCGAAAAAGTCAACTGACTATTGCTTGAAAAATGTAGACGAGGCGGCAAAATGGACTGAAAAATACGAAACATTCCTAAATCCTGATATTGCAAAAACGGCGATACCTAAGTGCAATATATGCACGGTAACGGGTGAAAGCATGAAAGAAAAACTTTCGGGATTTTTGGAGATAATCTATAATTCAAATCCTGACGCAGTCGGCGGAAAACTGCCTGATGATGATTTCTATTATATGCCTCCGGAGGATATTGATTAATGGACGTATTACTTAATCGGAATAAATCAAAATTTAAGGTAAAAAAACTTCTGATAATCCTGTTTTGGCTTGTATTGTGGGAAGTTGCGGACAGAGTTGTAAATAATCGAATTATCTTATGCGGTCCTATAAGCATTATTTCATCACTGATAAATCAAATTACAAAAAGCGACTTTTTGTCAATTTGCGGTGCGTCATTCGTCAGAATTGCGTTAGGCTTTTTATTGTCGTTTGCGCTCGGTTTTTTACTTGCAATAGCGGCATATAAATTCAAATTGCTTAAAGAATTTTTAGAGCCTGTTATGACAATGTTAAAAACAGTGCCTATGGTTTCGTTTGTAATAATGCTGTTGATATGGGTAGGTAATCAGGCACTTACGATTTATTTGTCATTTTTAATTGTATTGCCTATGATATATACAAATATGCTTGCGGGACTTGAAAGCGTGGATAAAGAAATGCTTGAAATGGCGGAAGTGTTTAATATGTCATCATGGCGAAAGCTTATGTACATATATCGTCCTGCATTTATGCCGTTTTTGCTTAGCAGTTGTAAAATATCGCTCGGTATAAGTTGGAAGTCAGGCATAATGGCGGAGGTTATAGGTACGCCTAAGCCGTCAATCGGACGTGAAATGTATGCGGCAAAATCATATCTTCAAACGGCTGATTTATTTGCGTGGACTATCGTGGTCATTATTTTGAGTTTGGCATTTGAATTGATATTTATGTTTGTTTTAAGCCGTATGGCAAAGCCTATGGGTAAGTTCGTAGGTAAGGAATAGAAAAGGAGATAGAAAATGCTTGAAATACAAGGTATTAATAAATCTTTCGGCGAACATAAGGTTTTAAAAAATGTAAATACCGTCTTCGATGACGGCGGTATTTATTGTCTTATGGGTGCGTCCGGTATGGGAAAGACAACTCTTTTAAGAATTATTCTCGGACTTGAAACAAAGGACAGCGGTGAGATAATCGGAATAAATACAGATGAAATATCCGTTATGTTTCAGGAAAACCGTCTTTGTGAAACTCTTACACCTGTTGAAAATTTAGCTTTGGTATGCCCTAAAGATATAACGAAAAAAGAAATACAAAAAAGCCTTGAAAAAATACTTCCGTCCGATTGTTTGAAACAGCCTGTTTCGGAATTGTCGGGCGGTATGAAAAGGCGAGTGGCTTTGGCGAGGGCGGTTATATATCCGAGTAAATTGGTTATTTTTGATGAGCCGTTTACGGGATTGGACGTTGAAACTAAAAAAGAAGTAATTTCATATCTTTTGCAAAATCAAAACGGCAGAATATATATAATTGCAACGCACGGCGAAAGTGACGCACAAATGCTCGGAGCAACGCGATTGGAGCTTGCGAATATATCGGAAAATGACGGAGGAGAATGTTCATGTACAGATTGGGACTTGATATAGGCTCATCAACGATCAAAGCGGTGTTGATGAGAGATGACGTGATAGAACAAGCTGAAATTGTACATCACTACGGCGATTTGTTAAACGGACTTGTAGAGATATTTACAAAAATCAAATATGATGATGTCTGTAAGATGTCCGTTACAGGCTCAAACAGTCGCATAATGGAAGATATGTTGCCAAGTGAATATTTTCTCGGCGATATACCTGCCATTGCGGAGGGTACAAAGTTTTTGTGTCCTACGGCAAAATCCGTTATAGAAATCGGCAGTCAGTCGGCAAGGTTTATAACGAATTTAGACAATCAAACGCCAGAATTTTCGGTAAACGAGCATTGCGCAGGCGGTACAGGGTCATTCTTTGAGGACCAAATGTCAAGATTAAAGCTGAATATTGAAGATTACTCTAAAATTTGCGAAAATGCAAAGAGTATACCGAGGTTATCGGGCAGATGTGCGGTATTTGCAAAGACTGATATTATTCACCGTCAACAAGAGGGCGTTGATACGGCGGATATTTTGCTTGGACTTTGCTATGCAATGATACGAAATTACAAGGCGGTTATAGTAAAAAATCTTCCTGTAAAAAAGGATATTGCTTTTAGCGGCGGTGTTACGAAAAATATCGGCGTAATCAGAGCAATAAAGGATATTTTCAAACTTGACGACAATGAATTGATTATAAGCGAATATGCAAGATATTCAGGTGCAGTTGGTGCGGCAGTAAAGTCGGAATATGAAATTTCGGTAAAAGAATTAAAGTCGAAGTTAGATAAAAGCAATGAAAATGGTGATAAATTGCATAGGCTAAAGCCATTAAAATTATCAGACGATACAAAAAATTCAGAGCCGAGTGTAACAGGTAAAATACCCGACGAGGGTTGTGTTTTGGGAATAGACATAGGCTCTACAAGTACAAATTTGGTGCTTATAGACAAGGATAAAAAACTTGTTGATTTTCAATATCTGAGAACAGGCGGTGACAGTGAGAATGCCGTCAAACGCGGACTTGACAGTATAAAGAAACGTTTCGGCAATGTTAAGTTTGTTGCGGTCGGCGTAACAGGTTCGGGACGTGACAGAATAGGTAAGCATATAGGTGCGGATACAATCAAAGACGAAATAACCGCTCAAGCAAAAGCCGCGGCATTTGCAGACAGTGAAGTTGATACCGTATTTGAAATTGGCGGACAGGACTCTAAGTATATATCAATAAAAAACGGTGAAGTTGCCGATTTTCAGATGAATAAAATTTGTGCCGCAGGTACAGGCTCGTTTGTTGAGGAACAGGCGGCAAGAATGAATATTCCGATAAGTGACTTCGGACCTATGGCACTCAAGGCAAAAGAGCCTGTGGACTTGGGCGAAAGATGTACGGTTTTCATTGAAACCGCAATAGCTTCGGCAGTTGCACAAGGTGCGAAACAAGAAGATATTGCCGCAGGGTTATGTCATTCGATTATAAAGAATTATCTTCATAAGGTTGTGGGAACAAAGCCTGTCGGAGAGCATATTGTTCTTCAAGGCGGCGTTAATTATAACGTCGGAATAATTGCGGCATTTCAAAGTGCATACGGAGATAAAGTAACGGTGTCACCGTATTTTTCAATAAGCGGTGCACTCGGAGTGGCATTAATCGCATTGGAAGAAATCGATGATAAGCAGAGTACGTTTAAAGGCTTTGACGATACAAACGTACAAGGAAAAACAGAAACCGAAAATGCGGAAATAAAGCAGAATATCACGTTTTATAAAAAGACAAGAGAATTACTTTTGAAAAACTATAACCCTCAAATCAATCCTAAAAAGAAAACTGTAGGAGTGCCTATGGTGCTTATTCTGCATAAGTTTTTTCCACTTGTTAATGAATTTTTCAAAAATCTCGGATTTAACGTGGTAGTGTCTGATTACACGACCGAAGAAACAATCCGATTATCGCAACAATACGCGCAAGGTGAAACGTGTTATCCGATAAAATTGATTTACGGACATATGGCTCAGTTAATCGAAAAGAAAGTAGATTATATTTTCTTGCCGTCAATCCATACAATGATACACGAGCATACACAGGCAAAATATTGTTACGGTTGCGTATATATGCAGACGGCGGCAAAGTCCATAGCTGACGCTATGAAAATCGAAGAAAAGGGGATAAAACTTTTAAACCCTGTTTTTGACCTTGATTTCGGTAAAAAAGCTATGGTTATGTCAATGCTCGGCGTCGGCAAACAGTTGGGATTTATAAAGCCTGTTGTTATGAAAGCGCTTATAAGCGGCGCTATGGCAGTAAGAAAATTTGATTCGGAAGTGGAAAAACTCGGTGAGGAGCTTATATCGTCACTTGACAAAAACAGTAAAGTACTTGTGATGATTACGCGAAATTACGGTGTTAACGACCCTGTTTTAAATATGGGTATTCCCGAATTACTGCTTGAAAGAGGTTATAAAGTAATAACGCTTGCACATCTTCCGGGACACGGAATTGATATATCAGAGGATTATCCGAATATGTATTGGCCGTTCGGAGAGCATATTTTGTCGGGTGCAAAAATTATTGCAAATCACCCGAATTTGTATGCGATATACCTTACAAATCACGGTTGCGGACCGGATAGTATGATTCAGCATATGTTTAAAGAAGAAATGGGTGATAAACCGTATTTGCAGATTGAAGTTGATGAGCATTTTTCAAAAGTTGGAGTTATAACAAGAGTTGAGGCATTTTTAAACAGTCTTGAACATTACGAAACAAAGGAATTACCTGAAAATTTTGATATAAAGAATGTCAGAAAAAAGAAAGCAAATATCGACTTTGAACCTAAACTTGACAAAGATTTGTATATTCCTGATATGGGGTATTACACTGATTGCATAGCAAAATATTTTAAACAAGCATACGGAATTAATGCAAAACCGATGAAAAGAATAGACAGTGATATTCTTGCACTCGGCAGAGAAGAAACAACCTCAAAAGAATATTTGCCGTTTCCTGCGATCGTCGGTCAAGTCAAGGATACAGTGAAAACGTATGGGGAAGATGTACAAATTTTAATTCCGTTTAATCAAGGTGCGGAGGCTGACGGACAGTATTCGCGTGCGGTAAGATGTGTACTTGACAGACTGTCGTATGACAAGACGGCGATAGTTTCACCGATACTTGAAAGACTCACGGAAAATGCAAAAGATATTGATTGCCTAATGCGTGCGTTGGTATTTGGTGATATGATATATTTAACGGAAAATAATCTTATAGAAAAGTATGATAAAATACCGACTTGGGAACAGCTTTGCGATATTGCCGAAAATACAGTGAAAAAACAGAGCATGAAAACCATAGCCACAGTCGGAACACCTATGAGCCTTACGTCACTTGACGATGGTGTTATCGGAACTCTTGAAGATAAGGGGTATGAGATATTAAGAATGTCGCTTGCGGAATATATGTGGTTTTTGCTTCACGACAATGCCGAGAGCAGGAGTGAAAAGACAACACTAAATGATATTTGGCACAAAATGCAAGAAGTAAACAAAGGTTTAAAGAATAAATTGTTTGAGGAACGTTATGAAGATTTATTCGATATTGCCGACAAGTATATGTATAAAGTATCGGGCGGAAATATCAGATACAGATACGCAAAAGCCGTACTAATGAGCCGAAAAACAGACGGTGTACTGACATTTGAGCCGAGATACGAAAATGCGTCTATGGTGATTGATATGAGAAGACTTGCGGATAAGACCGATTCACCTGCATTCCGTGTGTCGCTTGACGGTGACTGGGACGAAAGCTCATGGGCAAGGCTTGAATCATTCTTATATTACTTGTAAGGAGGAGAAGATATGCAGAAATTATCTGACGAAGTTATAAAAATACTGAATAATTGCAGCATTTTCGAGAATATTCCCGAAGAAAGGTATCCGAATATATTTGAATGTTTGAGAGCAAAACAGGAATGTTTTGAAAAAGGAATAACGATAACGGGAACAGACAATAATAAACTTGCCGGAATTGTAATTTCGGGTACGGTTGAAATGCTGTTTTATGATGAATTAGGACACACGATTAATGTTAAACATTATACGGCGGGTGAGTTGTTCGGAACGGAGTTGGCTTGTTCGAGTCAACATACAAGTCCGACAACATTGTGTGCAATAACGGATTGTGAAGTTATTTTTCTAAGTATTGAAAAACTCCTTGACGCACGCGCTCTGCCATGTGTTTACCGCTCAACAGTGACAATAAACCTACTTCGTGACTTTGCAAGACAGTCAATGTTTTTGAATATGAAAATACGCATAATGGCACAGAAAAGACTTCGTGACAAAATCAAAATATTTATGCAAAACAGTCATATCACAAGCGAGGGTATTATAAAGATACCGTTTAACAGACGTGGATTGGCAGAATTTTTGAATGTAAATCGTACGGCTCTTTCAAGAGAATTGAGCCGTATGAGAGATGAGAATATAATAGAATTTGATAATAATATTATAAAGCTTATTGACTTTGAATTTCTTTCAATGTAAAATATACATAAAAGAAACGGAGGTAAAAAATGGACAGTTTGAAAAATGTGCCGACAGAGCCTACTTTGCTTACGGAATTGATAAACGCAAAGAAAAATCAAGTTGTGAGTATGGCATTGTCAAAACGTGATGACGTGACAGTATCTGTTTTTTCATTCTCGGATAATGAGGGCGTAAGTGAAGAAGAATATTTCGGAGATACACTTTATTATGTTTTGGAGGGGAAAATGTCAATCAGCATAAATGAAAAGACATACGAGCTTAAACAAGGCGAATGTATGGCAGTTGAGGCGAAAACATCACACGCAATCGGAAGTAAAACAGCGTTTAAAGTAATGCAGATTACGTTATAAAAGAAAGGATAAAATAAAATGAACAAGTTTATAAAGAACATAGAACAGTCAAAGGTATTGAAACTTAACGATATTGTAGATTACGAAGATAACCAAATTGCAAGCTTAACTCTTGCAAATGAAGAACATGTCGGAATGACGATAATGGCATTTGACGAGGGCGAAGGAGTAAGCACACATGCCGCAGGCGGTGACGCAATGGTGTATGTACTTGACGGAACGGCTGATATAACGGTTGACGGTGTGACATCAAGAGTTGAAAAAGGTGATACAATAGTTATGCCTGCAAATATTCCTCATTCAGTAAAAGCAGTTACAAAATATAAAATGTTGTTGACAGTTATTAAATAACAAAAAAATGAGCCTTTCGAGGCTCATTTTTTTTTGTATGGAGTCAATTTCAAGTATTGTGTAAACCTTCATTATGGTGTAGAATAGAAATACACTAAATGGAGGTTTTTAATTATGCCACGAAGAAAAAGAACACCGGAAGAAATTGCACGAAAGGAACGCACAAAAGCACTTATGAAAGAATTGAACATCAAGGATATGGACGATATTCAAGATTTGTTCAAATCTTTTGTTGCGGCTGCCTTAGAGGG